>Ga0070741_10000400_pt1 | contig 161466 bp, 132 predicted proteins | sample Coa_R1_4_FD_66440 | JGI IMG/M metagenome (GOLD analysis project Ga0070741, IMG submission 66440) | Surface soil microbial communities from Centralia Pennsylvania, which are recovering from an underground coalmine fire - Coalmine... | ecosystem: Environmental > Terrestrial > Soil >... | reverse complement strand
CCAGAGGAACTCTACGCTCTTTCTTCATTGCTTAGCGCTCTGTAAAGCAGTCACCTTTTCCATTGGTTTTGCCCCGTGATTGCATCGAAGGATTCCGAGGAAAACATCGAACGGCGTGCAGAAACGCAAAACTGCAACGGCGATTTCACCTTTGCAGAGTGAAAACGGTGAGCCGGACAACGGCACAAGAGTAAACCGCACTAACCAGCGACAAAATTCACCCAGAGTCATTTGATCGCGCAGGCAATGCAGCACCGCACCTTGCGCTTCTCGATATTTGCGATATTTCAGCACGCGACAAAATTCCGCGCCCTGTAAATGCATCGGGTGTGAAATTACGATATTCGCAACACGCGACTGCTGGAGACCGAGTTTGTGCAAACGGAACATTAAGATACACGCTTCCCCTGCATGCCATTTTTGGCCAGGTCCGAAACGTTCGTCCCAGCCGCCGAGTTTACGCAGGATTGCAGTGTCAAAAATTTGATTCCATTCAGTGCCGGTGCCGAGTGTGCCTGTTTTAAAACCGGTTGGCGCGAGCACTTCGCCATGCGAATTGCGATGATACCGCGTCGCAAAGAGCGTCCATTCCGGAATCATGCCGACTGTATCAAGCCAATGCCGAAATATGCCAATGTCATCAATGAAACTGTCGTCATCGAGAAACATCACCCGCTCACTCGATGCATTGGCGAGCAGCACGTTTCGTTTTTCACTAACTCCGCGCAGACAATGATCGCGCAGCACCTGCGCGTGTGATGCGAGCGCCTGCACTTCTGCTTTGATCGTTGCGAAATCGCCATCTTCCACAAAGATCAGCCACTCGATGAGTCCGTCGTGCATGAGTGGCGCGTGATGCGCAAGGAAATCGCGGATTTTCTGCAGGTCCATCGTTACCACGCAAATGGAAAGGATCGTTTTCATCGCGTGGTTTTGAAGGAGGGAAGCGACTGACCGGTGAGACTTAGCCATCGGCGGAATTCGACGAATGAAAACGGGCGCCATGGATAAGCGGCGCATCGTTTTTTCGCTGCGATCTGCTCGACCGTCGCGCCTCGCGCGTGTAGTGTTTCACGTTCGGTTTTGGTGGAAAAAGTGAATCCTGTGAGCGCCTGCAATGCGGCCAGGAAAGCGATGCGATAAATGCGCGGACTGAGCAGAATTGCCGGATCTAATCGAAGTGAACCCACGAGCCATTCGAGCGCGCCATGTGCATTGCGTTCGGCGAAGCTTTTCAACGCGAGATAGAGGTGAAAATGTCCTGCCGACCAGCGAAAGACGCGCCTTGGGATTTCGGGATGCCGCTCACGCGCGCGGCGCAGAAGCAACGCGTGACCACGCGCCATGCTCGTGTAATCGCTCGACATGCTCCCCGCTGCGATGCGGTAGCCGACGAGATATTCGCGCACAACGCGAAACTCGTAACGCTCCGCGATGCGCAGGCAAATGTCCCAATCTTCACAGCCCTGCGCACCCGCCGCGCGCATTGATTCGTCGTAGCCGCCAATCTCGTTAAGAACGGAACGGCGAATCAGCGGAACGCTCGCGTTACCGATGAAATTGCGATAAAGCAGAGCGCGATACACTTCGCCTTCCACTTCCCAAATTGGACAGCCATCGATGATCGCGCCATCGCGGTCGAGGAAAACAGACCAAGCGTAAACCAATCCAACGCGCAGATCACTTTCGGCAAACGCCCGGATCTGCTTTTCGATTTTTTCGGGAAACCAAATATCGTCCGCGTCGATCGGTGCGATGAATTCGCCGCGCGCCTCGCGGATTCCATTATTGCGCGCGGCGGCAACACCGCTGTTCGCTTGTTTAAGCAAATGCACGCGGGAGTCTCTTGCCGCGATTTCGCTAACGATTTGCGCCGTTTCGTCGGTCGAACCGTCATCTACGACGATCAACTCGAGTTCGCGCCATGCTTGCGCCAGCACCGATTCGATTGCCGAACGAATTGTCGCCGCAGCGTTAAATGCGGGCATGATTACGCTAACGATGCGGGGATTCATGGCTCGCGTCCTCCCATCATCGCAAGGCGCTTAAAGTAAACGGAAGCTTTTTCTCGCAACCGAATACCGAGCATCTCGTGCTCGCGCGCAAGCAGCAGACACGCGCCGTAAACAGACAGCCCGATCATCACGAGCAACAAGTCAGGAATGCGGCCTTTCAAAATCAAATACACACCCGTCATCGCGCATGCGGAAAGCGCGATGCGCCAGATGCCGAGCAAATTCGGAATCGAGCCGAGGATCAGCCGTTGCGCGACGAACATTGCAACGCATTGGCCTGCGTAGATCGTGGTATTTGCCCACGACGTGCCGTAGAGGCCCCAGTATTTCGTCGTGAAATACAAAATCGGCCACGCCAGAATCGCGCTCGCGACGATGATGTTCATTTTCGTTTTTTCCTGATCCGCCGCTGGCAAAACCGCCATGGGGATGTAGCCGATGAATCCGAACGGCACGCCGAGCGCCATCAATCCGAGATAGGTGCCGCAGAACGGGAGTTTGTTACTGTAGACAAAATGAGCAACATCGTTGCCAAAAATGAAAACGGTCACCGCCCATGCGAACGACGCGACGGAAAGCATGTGCAGCGTTTTCGTCATCTGCGCGTGAATCGACTCGCGATCGTTGTTCGCGATGGCGGACGAAATCGACGCGTAAAGCGAAGTGCCGAGGGTGCCGCAGAGTGTATAGATCGAGACGTTAATTCGATGCGCACCTTGAAAAACGGCGAGGTCGTCTTTTACCTCCGGCAGGAGCGAAATGATGATGCTCGGCGCGGTGAAAACAATCGCCTGAAAGCCCTGCGCTATACCAAATGGAATGCCTTCAATCAACGATGCGCGCGCCATCGGCCACATGCCACGGACCCACGCGCCACGCACTTTCATTCCCGTCACGATACAAAACCGGACGAGCAACGTGAGCGCGATTGCGGCGGCTTGCACGCCAAGCAGCACTGTCGCACTTTTATTGAACCACACTGCGATCACTGCGCTCGAAATGAAAATCAGACTGCTCTGCGTGAGCGTAAACGCGCAAACGGCGGCAGCGCGCCCTTGGCCGATGAGGATGCCCTCGATGAATTCCGACGCGCTGCGCAGAAACGCAATCAGGAACGAAAGCAACACTGCCTGTCGCGTGAGAGCGTCCGGATAAATGCAATATGTCACCGCTGCAAAAACCCAAAATAAACCGAATCCGATAACGGATTTTGTAACGAGGCCTGCGCGCAAAAACAGCTCACACTCGCTTGCAAGCTTCGCGAATTTGCGCGTGCCTACATCGGTAAAACCGAGATCGAGCGCGAGCAGCAGCAAGTTAACGAATGTCATCGCGATGCCAAACGCGTTGATCTGGTCGCGCGGCAGCACGCGCACGAGAAACGCGTAAAGTAAAAACGTGAAGACGAGAAACGAGCCTTTGCTGACCGCCAGGAAAAACGCGCCGCGCAAAAATGGATAGCGCGGCGGCGGCTGGATCGTTTCGGTTTCCGCGTTCACTTTTTCCTCCATGGCGCGATGCGAATCGCTGCAATTTGCGCGTTGTAAAATGAGCGCGCCGAGAGCAGTCCTTGCAATCGGCCGATCGCGATTTCCAATTGGATACGGTTGAACGAAATCGCGCTAATGGCTAATCGCACCGCGGAGACAAGAACTTTCCAAATCCAGCGTTTTTCAAACTTGCCCAATGTTCGGCCATTGCATTTTCCGAGCGCAAAAAAATAGGGATCGAGTAACACGCCGGAACGCGAAAGCGCCCGCACCGCGTTGTGCAAATACGAACGCTGTAATCGCCGGACTGGCAAGTGGTGTTCGAGCCGAATCGCCGGATCGTAAAAAATGCGCCAGCCGGCGAGTTGCAAGGCGAGACACAATTCGTAATCTTCGCTCGCTTCGAGTGCAGTTCCGGCGCGACCGCCGAGAGAGAATTGAAAGCCTTTTTTTTCCATCTCGCGAAACGCGTTAACGCGCACGGAAATACCCGCCCCGAAAACGTGCTCCACTTCTCCGGCCAATTCGCGTTGTGGACCTACCGCGTAAGTTGATGCGTTATGCATGAACCAATCGGGCAGCGCGATTTTGGAAACGGGCGTATTCAATCCTCCAAGCGCACCAAGGCGCGGATCGCCCGACATTGTGTTATGCACGCGCTGGAGGAAATCGGACGCGGGCCAATTATCGTCGTCGAGAAAACTAACGATTCCGCCTTTTGCCTCGTGCAATGCGCGCAAACGCGCGTTCGTTTGCCCCGGCTGCGGCTCACGAATGACACGCAGCGGAATTTCCCGCGTCCAGAATTCGTGCGCGATTCGCGCCGTTTCGTCAGATGACGCATTGTCGATCACGAGCAGTTCCCAATCGAAATCGGTCTGCTGTGCCGCGAGTTGCTTAAGCACACGCGACAGGCGATCTGCGCTGTTGTGGCAGCAGATCGCGCAGGTGATCGCGAAGCGCGCAGGCACGGCTTCGGCGGGAGTCGCTTCAGGCGTTTGCTGGAGCGCCATAAACCCCTTTGCCGTATTCGCCGGCGGAATAGTAATAGTAATAACTCGCGCCGCCGTGCGGAGGCAGGCGGTTCAAGATAAAGCCGACCGGGCGGGAGCCAGCCTCGGCGAGTTTCATCACAGCGCGAGCGACGGCGCGACGCGGGGTCTTACCGGAATGCACGACCAAACACGTTGCATGGACATATTTAATAAGCAGCAAAGTGTCCGCAACGGCATGCACCGGCGCGCTGTCGATGACGATTCGATCGTATTTTAGAAGCGCTTGCTGGACGAATTCGCCGAAGCCTTTTCCTGAAAGCAATTCAGCCGGATTCGGTGCGCGATTCCCGGCGGTGACAACGGATAGATTTTCGATCTCGTGATTGCGCACGCATTCTTCGAGGCGAATTTGTTTTGCAATAATGTCGGAAAGGCCCGGATGGACACCATTATCGAAAAGCTTCTTCGCAATTGTCGGCAGGCGCAGATCAGCATCCACGAGCAGCGTGCGCAGGCCTTGCTGCGCGAGCGAAACCGCGTAGTTGACAGAAGAAAAGCTCTTGCCCTCGCCAGGAACCGCACTGGTGAAAAGAAACACGCGCTTCTCGTTGTCGCCGCCCAGTAGCGAAAGCGATGTGCGCAACGTGCGAAATGCCTCGGCAACAGCGCCATGCGGTTCGCGCAAAATAAGCAGGTCCTTGCCTTCCATTGTTTCCTCCACCTTTGGCACAGCACCGATCGCCGGCAGCGCAAGAATGCGCTCAGCTTGATCGACAGTTTTGAATGAGTTGTCCATCGCGTTCAGCACAAACGCAATTCCTACGCCGGCGACGAGGCCACCGATCAGGGTAAGGATGACGTCCACCTTTACCTTCGGCAAAATCCATTTGTCGGCGACAAACGGAGGCTCTACAACCCGGAAATTTACCTGATCGACGTTTTTGGTTACATCCGTTTCCTTCAAACGAGTGAGCACCGCGTCATACATGGCCCGGCTCGACTGCACTTCGCGCGCCAGCGTGTTATAAGGAATCGCGATTTTGTTGAGTTCGAGAAGCTTTTGCTCACGCTCTTTTAGCGCCTGCTCAAATTTCTGCTCGGCGTCTTTTGCGGAATTAAATGCGGTGCCGAGCGAATCCGCGGCGACGATCGCAGCGCGTCCGAGCGCGTCTTGCAGTTCCTTCAGTTCGCTTTGCGCCTGAATGTATTTCGGGTGCTTCGGCAAATAGCGCTGGTTTAAGTTGGCGAGCTGACCTTCCTGCTCGGCGACGCGTTTTTTGATTTCCACAACCGATGGCGAATTCGCGACGCTCGCAATCGCGAGGAGATCCTGTGCACTTTTTTTCCCAAGCTTCTGCACCTGGCCAAAATCCGCCTCGAGTTTAAGTCGCTCCGAGCGCGCCGTCGTCAGCTTTTGATTCAGATTTTTCAAATCGTCGAGAACGATGTTCTGCGAATCGTCGAGCGAAACCGCCTGATTTTTTTCTTTATATTCCTGCAAGGACTGCTCGGCTTTTTCTGCTTTCACACGGAGCCGTTCGGCTTCTTCTACAAGAAAACCGGTCGCCTGTTTTGCGATCTCGAGCCGCTGCTCCATATTTGAGCGGATGTATTGATTCACGAGCATCTCGGAGATTTGCTTCGCGAGGACACGATCCTGCGCTTCGGCGTCGATCGTAATCAGACGCGTGCCGCGGACGAGTTTCACTTGCACCCACCATTCGAAGCGATCGAGAATTTCTTTTTCAGAATACGGCTGTTTGCGCTCGCGCAAGCCGAGATCCTTCGGCGTCATGTTCAGCGCGTTATAGGTATTCCAAAGCATTGTGCGACTCGCGAGGCTCTGCTCGATGGTTTTGAGCGTGTCGAGATTCGACAAATCCTCCTGCGTCACGCCTTCCAGATTGACGACTTTGCGTTGGCTGGAATCGACCTGGATCGTCGTGCGCGACCAATACAGCTTCGGTGCAAACCAGCAATACATCGCGCCGAGCAGGCTTCCGATTAACGCACACGCGACGATCAGCCAGACGCGTTCACGCAAGGCGTGATAGATTTCCTCGAAATTAATGCCCCAGCCCGCGTCGAGGGTTTCAACGGGTTGCATCGGCTGCGTCTGTTCCATATTTAGAAAATGCTTTCGCCGACGGTGATCACGTCACCGGGCAGGATTAGGAAGTCGCCGGACTCTTCCGAGCCGGCCATTTTTTTCGCGTTCAATTTGTAAACCGTCTCGCGTCCGCCGGTCTGTCGCTTCAGCACGATTTTGCCCGCATCCGCAATGCGTGTATAGCCGCCGGCCATGCCGACTGCTTCGAGTAAAGTAATCGAATCGCGATCCGGCATGTCATAGGAGCCCGGTTTTTGCACCTGGCCGAGCACAGTAAAACGACGTTTTGCATATTCGGAAACAGTCAGCGTCACCTGCGGATTGACGAGGTAATCTTTTGCGAGCGCTTCGCGAATGACCGCAGCGGCTTCATGCGGAGTTTTGCCAGCAATTTTGACAGCGCCGATCAAGGGAACAGCGATCGTGCCATCCTTTGAGACGCGGGAAGTCGTGGCGAGATCGTCTTCCTGAAAGACTTTGATGTCTACCACGTCGTTCGCGGAAACAAGATAGTTGTCTCCAGTTTTTGCGCCTTGGGCGTTCGCGTGTAATGCACACGCCGCGCTCAACACGCACACAATGATTTTGTGCCAGTATTTTTTCATAAAATCCCTAAAGCCCTAAAACAAAATGTTCACGCGCACGTTTGCGAGGTTCTGGTGGAACGTCGGACCGCTCTGCGTGGATTCATTCTGCCGGTATTGATAGCTGATGTCGATACTCGACCATTTCGTAAAGTCAAATGACAGGCCGAGCTGGACGTATAAAAAATCGTCTTCCCGTTTTGCAAAGCGCGAACCGGGCACGTCGTCATAAATCGAACTAATGTAGCCGCCTAGCAGTGTGCCATAAAGCCGCTGGAAGAGACGTTGTTTAATGCGGGCACTAATGCCAGTGGCTGTGAAGTTGTCACCCGGAAAAACCGCAGAGTTCTCGGTGCGACGATACGCATCCAGCCCGATCTCAGTCCCATCAAAAGGAAGATAGCTTGCACCCAAACCAAACACTCCACCTAAGCGGTTGCCGGATGTGGAGTGAGTTTGACGGTATTCAATACCGCCGTTTGCGCGCACAGAGAATTTATCGGTTGGAAACCATGTAACGCCAAGTTGCAGCTGCTCGTAAGTCTGGCTCGGGCTATCCTGCACGGTGAGATAGCCAAAGGTCGCGCCGACACCAACGTTTGTTTTTGGGAAAAGCTGATAGTTTAACCAGTTTTCATCGACGAATTCATTTGAATCGAGCTGATCACGGTAATCGCGATAACTGTCATTAAGTTTTACATCGACGGATGTTTTGTCGCTGATCCAGTAGTTCCCATCGACCGATTCCGTAAAAATCGCGCGATGCACGCGATCGCCGACGTCGATATCCGGCGAGTCGAGCGTCTGGAATCGGCTTTTTACACCCAGCGTGAGCTTTTGAAATTGCCACTGCGAATCGACCAACAGGTCATGGTCCAGAGCATTTTCCGATGGATGATGCACGAACGATGTCCAATTCGCGGTGTAGCTCGCAAAAAAGTAATTCGTCTTTTCCTCTCCGACTTCCCACGGCTTGATCTCATAGATGTGATCGAACTCGTCCTGCGGTTTGACGTGTGACCTGTAATCGCCCCAGCCAAATGCAAGGCCTGGCGCAACAGTAAAGTAAAAGTCCGATTGCTTGCGATCGTCGCTGATGAAAATGTTATCGTCGTATGTGCAGCGCAAATCCAGTGTCGTAAAGATTTTCCACTTTCTCGTGCCGATATCGATCGTTGTTGTCGCTTGTTCCGCCGACACGGCTGTCTGCACCACCGGCGGCTCCGGCACGGTTTCAGGCTGTGCTGGCAGCGGCGTCGCTTCTTCCAATGTATTTACCGGCAGCGTCGGAACCGGTGCGGCGATTTCAGCAAGCACAAGCGGTCCGGAAGCAATGCCACAAGCCATGGCAACACGGCTGAGCCGCCGCACGCATCGCGGAACAAGCGACCAGTTGCCGGAAAACCATGGATCGATCTCTATCACTGGACTGAAACAACCACGTTCGGTGTGAAATCGCCAAACCAGCTCACGCCGGATTGCAGCATACGCCACTGGAAGTTGTAATTACCAGGCGTGCTCGGTGCTTTGACGGTGAAGTTAAATGTTACGCTCGATCCCGCCGGAACGGAGCTTGGCAGCGCCACGCGATTGAATCCCCACGTCTTGTTGTCCTGCGGATTTTGGGAGCCGAGTTTGTAACCATTCGACGAACTCCACGTAGAGGTGCCGGAATTCAGCATCGTAATCGAAATATTGTAACTTTGCCCGGCACTCATCGTGGCAGGAACGGTTTGTGATACAAATGTTGCCGCCTTCGTCACGGTGATCGGCACGTTGGGAGTCATATCACCGAACCAGGCAGCACCATCTTGAACCATCTGCCATTGAAAATTGTAAGTGCCGGTTGTAGTCGGCGGATAAATCGTAAATGTAAATGTTCCCTGCGCTCCTGGCGCCACGGGCGCGCTCAAAAAGGCGCGGCTGAATCCCCACGTCTTATTGTCGCGCGGATTTTGTGAGCCGAGTCGATATTTGCCTGATTCGCTCCATGTCGTTGTTCCCGTGTTTTGCATCACAACGGTTACCGTCGTTGGAACACCCGCAGAGACAGAGGTCGGCACGGTTTGCGACACGAATGCAGCTTGGTTCGGATTGGGAGTGACGTTGACCGTCACATTGGGGGTCACCTGTCCAAGCCAGGCAACCTTGTCGTGGACCATCCGCCATTGAAAATTGTAAGTTCCGGGCGTGGTTGGCGCGGTTACGAAAAAATTAAACGTCGCGTTTTGTCCCGGCGCAACCGTAACGCCTGAGGGTAGATAAATGCGGCTTCTGCCCCAGATTGTATTGTCCTGGGGATTTTGCGAGCCGAGTCGAAACAGGTTCGTTTCACTCCATGTGCTCGAACCGCTGTTCGTCATGATCACCTGAATACCATAGGTCTGCCCTGCGACCATCGTGGTCGGAACATTCTGGAAATAAAACGCTGCGCCATCTGTCGGCTGCGCACCGATCCTTACCGCGACAGCCGTTGAATCCTGCCCAAAATATTGGACGCCGGTTTGCAGCATCCGCCATTGGAAGTTACAAGTGCCGGTGGTGATGGGTGCAGTCACGCTAAAGTTGAACGTGTAACTTTGCCCCGGCGCAACAGATGTCCCCGACGGCAGATATACGCGTGTGATTCCCCAACGCGAACTATCCAGCGTATTATCCACAGCGAGTTTGTAGTTTTGATCCGGTGTCCATGTGGTCGAGCCAGTGTTTTGCATCGTCACGGAGACGTAATAGCTTTGCCCGGCTGCCATCGTCGCGGGCACCGTTTGCGACATAAATGTTGCGTCGTTTTTGGCAATGTTTACCGCGACGTTAGGCGTGAGGTCGCCAAACCATTCCACGCCTTCCTGCACCATTTGCCATTGGAAATTCGTAGTGCCGGACGTATTTGGCGCAGGCAATTGAGCGGTGAATGTTGCCGTTTGTCCCGGAGAGACCGGGCTTGCGATGTCGAGACGAGCCGCGCCCCACGTCGTGTTGTCGCTGGGATTTTGCGCGCCGAGTCGGTGAACACCCGGCTGCCACGTGGAGGTGCCGCTGTTATACATCGTGACGGAGACATTGTAATAATTCCCCGCTGTCATTGTGGCCGGCACGCTTTGCGAAATAAATGTCGCACCGTTTCCAAGCGCCGTCGGCTGCACAGCATGATAATTTGCCGTGAAAGTCGTATCGCTCGCAGGTGTGGCAATCGCATGCGTCGCAGCGCCGCCATCCGACCATGAGTCGAACACATATGTCGTTCCGTTAACCGTCTGCGGTGAAGGCGCACCGATTGTGCGTTGCAGATTCACAACACCAAGCGTGGTGAGCGGAGCCGCATACGTTTGTCCATCGAGTGTTAATTGCAGTCCCGATTGATTCGTCGCCAAAATAAATGTGGATTTCGCCGGCATCACATCGCGATACGTCGTGGTCGAAACTCCGGCCGAGTCAGTAATCGTCAGTGAAATGCGATACCACACGTCATCGTTTGTTTCGCCGGTCGTTGGAATGCTAAACGAACCGTTCATGACTCCACTAAAAGCCGAAATGAACGGATGGATATGCGCACCAGTAGTAAGGTGATGATGAAAATCGACCTGCCACGTATAAGCGCTGGCGGGCAGATTGCCGTCTTCGGGATCGCTTGCGGTTCCGGAAAATGAAATCGTATCACCGGCCGAGTAAAGCTGATCTGCGGGCATCAAGGGCGAATAAGGACAATTATCGATGTTTTGATTCGAGCCGGTCTGAACCGGTGTGAGGATGCTGCAAATGGGCGGCTGATCCTGAATTACTGTTAACGTGGCGGTGCCACTGCTTGCTGTGCCGAAGGAATTGGAAACTACACAATTGAAATTGGCTCCATTGTCGCTGAGGGCGGTGGGTTGCAATGTGTAGCTCGAATTGGTCGCGCTAAGAATGCTCGTTCCATCTCGCTGCCATTGATAATTCAACGGCTGGTCGCCGAAAGCCGTGATGCTAAATGTCGCCGGAGCGCCCGAAGGCACAGTTAAATTGCCCGGCTGCTGTCCGATCTGTGGAGAAAGTGAGCCGGTGTAGGTCAAATGATACAAGCCACCCGAACCCCACGCACCCGTCGCATCGGCGATTTCCAAAATATACATCGAGCCGTCCGGTGCCGTTTTGATATCGACCAGACTGGTTAATCCAGTCGCAAACTTTGTGACTGTATTTGTTGCCGGATCGAACAAACCGATCCAGCCATCGCAGTAATCACAGAAAAAGTATTTCCCCACATACATACTCGGAAACTGCTGCACAGGGGGATTGTAAAACGCCCCGCCTGTGATGGCGCAGCCCGATGGATTTGGATAATTCGATCCCACATTATCGGTATGGGGATACGCATACAGTGGGCTAGTGTAACCCGGAGAATTCGAATAACCTTCGTAATATGGCCAGCCGTAGTTTGACCCCGCGATTCCGTCGTTAATTTCTTCCCAAAAATCATTCCCGACGTCGTTGATGAACATCCGCCCAGTCCCCGGCTGAAATGTCATTTTAAAAGGATTGCGCACCCCGAGCGCCCAAATCGCGCGGTAAACATCAGACGCTGTATTGTAAAACGGATTATCTGTCGGAATGGTGCCGTCGGGATTTAGACGAACGATTTTGCCGAGCAAGTTCGTCATTGATTGCGCCGGTGTGGCCTGGTTGTTGTCGCCGATGCTCATGTAAAGTTTTCCGTCCGGCCCGAATCGAGGACAATTCCCATTATGAAAACCACTGGTGCCAAGCGTAGGTCCCTCGAATAGCACCGTCTCACCCACGGCTGCGACATCGCCGTTTGCCGTGAAACGACTTAGGCGATTATGTGTCGTTGGCGAGGTGGCCGTGTAACAAATATAAACATAGCCATTTGTCGCGAAATTCGGGTCAAGCGTGAGCCCGTCTAAACCGCGTTCAGCACTCTGATCCACGGTCACCGTGCAAAATGGGGTCGAAAGCAACTGGCCGTTTTTTACGATCCGAACCTGTCCGGTTTTCTGAGCCACAAAAATCCGCCCATCCGGCGCGAACGCAATATCGGTGACCTGCGGAAATGAGGTAACAACAGGTGTTAAAACAAAGCCGTTCGGCAAATTCGGATCCGCAAATAATGAAGATCCGCCGGTGAGAAGGATCGCGAAAAGCAGGATAAAGGCGATTTTGGTAAAAGCACAAAAATTCCCTTTGTTGGATTGCATAAGTTTTCCCTAAATTGGTTAAATTTCCCTGACTGAGATTTATGTTGAGCGATGGTGGTAGCTGCTCAGTCCGAAAAAGTCAATACTTTTGTTATAATTTTCATAATTTGGCTCGAGGTTCGCTATCTCAAACCTGAACTGCTGCCAAGTGTCGCCGCTATTCCGAGCAAATCCCGTTGCTCATATGCGCTCCACTCGTGCTCATCGGCCTTCGCTATCCCGAGCACGCCGCGCAATTCTCCCTCCACGAGAATTGGCACCGCGATCGAGCCTTTCATCGCAGTCGCTCGTGCGCCCGCACGCGCAACACCGGAATCATCCGTCTGAAGATTACAGACCTGCACCGGCTCGAGTCGTTGTGCAGCGAGTCCCGCCATGCCCTTGCCAATCGGCACCCTCTCGATTTTGTCAAGCACGGGCTGCGGAATACCTACGTGCGCGACGAGTAGCAAAATGCCGTCGCACAAAAAATGGATTGTCCCGCTCTCCGCGCCAAATTCCGAAAGAATGAGCGTAAGCACCAACTCCAGCGAGTCGCCCGCCTGAAGTCGCTCGTCGATTTTTTTCAAAAAATCCGGCACGCGCGTTTTTAGCAGCGAATCGATGCCTCGCAATCAAAAAGGGATTGCATTTCGACATCTTCTCGTGACAAACACAGCAGCTTGAGAAGACGCACCCGCAAACGTCTCATTCGCACAGTTGCTGCGACCGCCCTCTTGCTCCTCCTTGTTTTAGGTGCGGTGGCGTGGCTCGTTTTGAAATCAAACGCGATCGATGCAAATGCGCCGCTGCGCGAAATGCCCGTGCATGTGATGGAATATCACATTTGGTGGGACTCGCCATTTTATGGAAAACCGGAGCAACGCCACTGGGGCAAATGGAATGATGCAAATCCCGCTGCGCTCGAATCAGCGCGCCCCGGCGCTCCAGCGTGGCGGCGAAACACTTCGGGTGGTTTGCCACTGATCGGCTGCTACAGCTCGGCAAATCCGGACGTGATTCGCTGGCAGCTCCGTTGCGCAAAAGCCGCGGGCATCACCGCGTTGCAAGTGCAGCTTTTTCCGAATGAAACCAACGGGCTCTCCTTTGACCGCGAGGAAATTTTCGCCGATGTCGTGCGGATTGCCGGCGAAGAAGCCATGCCGGTTTACATTCATGACGAAGTGCAATTTCGTCAGCCGCCGGCCACACATCCCGAAGTGATGATTTCGCGATTAACGACTGCGCTGAGTCGCTACGGATCCTTACCGGGCTATTATCATATCGATGGCCGACCGGTGATTTCATTCCAATACTGGCACCAGTTTGCCGCGCCAAATGAAATCGAAGAAATCGCGAGCACGCTAAATCGCAGCTTTCGCGGCGGCGTTTATTTCATACTCAATGGCAACTGGCACTCCGTTTTTGCAGACACAGTTGCGTTGCGCGGTCTCGTCGTCACGTCAAACTCCATGATTTTCGATACGAAAGCTTCCGCGACACCGGATTGGGCCGCGCTCGACAAAAAACTGTGGAAAATGAAGCTGTCGCGGCTCGCGCGATTCACGCGGTTTTGGCCGGGCGATATGTCATTCGGACTTTGGGCTTATCCAAGTTTTGACGACACAAAACCAGATGTGCCGGCTGACAAACGTATGCATTTAACGCGCGGCCAGAATCTCTCGACGTTGCGTGAAACTATCCGCCGCTACGCTGCCGAGCGGCCGGATTTCGTGCTGGTCTCATCGTGGAACGACTGGCAGGAAAACACCGCGCTTGAACCGGCGCTCGACGTGGATGGTTTTAATGGCGACCCGTATCAAGCCTTGCGCGCAGTCGCCGAATTGCAGGGCAAAAAATTCACGCCACCACCGCTGCCGCCGCGTGAAGATATCGATCCGATGGTTGTCGAGAAAACGTTATCAATCAAATAACTCTTCGTAAATTGCCAGATATTCTCGCGCTGCATTCGCCCAGGAAAATTTCTGTGCGCGCTCAAGTCCGCGCGCGAGCCAGCGTTCGCGCTCGCCGGGAATGAGATCCAGTATTTTCCGCACACCGAGCGCGATATCCTGCTCGGAGAACGGATCGACCAGTTCCGCCGCGCCGCCGGCAATTTCGGGTAGGCAGGAACAATTCGATGTAACCACAGGCGCGCCGCAGATCATTGCTTCGAGCATCGGCAGTCCGAAACCTTCTTCCAGCGAGGGATAACAAAACACGAGCGCGTTTGCGTAAGCCGCGCGCAATTCCGCATCGCTCAAATAACCGAGCAGTTTTACGCCGGGTGTTTTGAGCAGCGCATGCAATTCCGGCATTTCGCTAAAACGCGGCTGCGGACGGCCCACAACCCACAGTTCCAGCTCGGGAAATGTTTCTTTAACCATCGAATACGCTTTGATGAGACGCGGCAGATTCTTGTGGGGTTGCAGAGAACCAACGCAGAGCAGATACGGCACGGTGGTATGTGCGAAAATTTCGTCCTGCAGCGTAAACCGCACGCCGTTGTAAACGCGACGCAATCGCTGCATCTCGATGTGAAGATCTCGTGCGGCTTGCTCGCGAACGTAATCAGAAATCACCACAACACGCTCGGCTTCACGCAAACCTGGCAGTGCCGTGAATGCGTATACGAGTCGAAAGCTGCGGCTATACCACTCGGGATGATTGAAGAAATTCAAATCGTGGAGCGTGACCACGCTTTTCACGTTGCCCTTGAATGCGGGGCTGGTTGCGATCGGATGATGCGCGACCGTGCAATTCCACTCCCTGCAAAGTCGCGGCAGCGTGAATTGCTCCCACCATTGCGCCCGCCCGCGAGACCAGTTTTGGAACGGCACCGTCACCACCGTGACGTTCGGAAATTTTTTCCACTCGGCGACTCCCGGAAATTTCGGGTCTGCAAAAACCACGAGCGACAATTCCCGCTCCGGCGAGCGAACGAGAGCGTCAAACAAACCGAACGCGGCAGTTTGTGTGCCGGTCGGTTGCGATGTCCCTGTAAAACGTCCGTTGAGTGCGACAGCTTTTTGCATGTGCCCTAAATCCCAAAAGCGCGCGACTATAATTGCCCGCGCCGCTTTGACAACGAAGAAGTGAACCCACACGTTGACGTGTGTGATTGAATTTTCCGATGCCCTCTCGTCGTCACTTTTCCCGACCCGCCGCCAAATGTGCATTTACTTTGCTCGAACTGCTTGTGGTCATCACCATCATCGCCATATTAGTCGCGCTATTCCTTGGTGTTAATGGCACGATTCAAAACAAGGCGCGCAGCGTGCAGTGCGCAAACAATCTGCGTCAGATCGGTATTGCTGTGTTACAATACACAACCGATAACAACAATTTTTTTCCTACAACCAATCCGGCTTGGGACGTAAAAGTGAGCGCCTATCTCGGCATCAGTTCGACCACATCGGCGGCGGCGATTTTGAAATGTCCTAATGACCCGCGTTCATTAAATGCCACGAGTAACTTTCCGCGTTCTTACGCCTTGAGCAGAATCCGCGACCAGAGCCTTGCGGATGCAACGCACATTGCAGCTTCGCCAATCGACGACGGCGATGGACTTACCAGTCCGCAAGTATCGCGACAGCGCGTGATGGTCACAAGACCAAGCCAGACGATCCTGGCGACGGAATGGTTCACGGATTCCAACGGCGCTTTAATTGCGAACTATCAATTTCAAGCGAGCTTCGGCGGTGTCACTGGTTGGAAAGGCGGACCGTCGGCAAACAATTGGCCGCGACTCCAAAACGGTCGCGCTTATCACAGCGATACGATGAATTTTATTTTTGTCGATGGGCACATGGCCGCAATGGCACCGGTGAACGCGAACACGCCCGATGATTTGTGGACGGCAGTCCAATAAGCAAATGTAACTATGAGTTTTTTTAAATCCGTTCGATTTTTTGCGCTTCTCATTATGAGCGCACATCTCTTTTCCGCGGAAAATGCACCGTTAGCGGGCATTCCCGTGCATTGCATGGAGTATCACATCTGGTGGAATACACCTTTTTCAGGACCGGAAAATCAACGCGTTTGGCGTAAGTGGAACTGGAATCCCGGCACCGAAATGAATCGCGCAATTGGACCGAGCTGGCGGCGCGATACCGGCTCGTCGGCTTATCCGCTCATTGGCCCATATAACTCCGGCGACTCGGATGTGATCCGCTGGCAATTGCGTTGCGCAAAAGCTGCAGGAATCGCCGCGATGCAAGTGATGCTTTTTCCGAACCAGCAACACGGCTACACGGAAGGGCGAGAAGCAGTCTTTGCGAAAATCGTCGAGATCGCGGGCCAAGAAAATATACCGGTTTATCTCAATGACGAAATCAATTTTACCAAGCCGCCCGGTCAGGCACCGGAGGTTTTCGCTGCGCGTATCTCGTCAATGCTAAATCGTTACGGCCGGATGCCCGGTTACTATAAAGTAAATAGCAAGCCGGCATTTTGTTTCCAGTTTTACGGCAACTGGGCGACCCCTCAACAGATCGTGGATGCTGTAAAATTGATGAACGATAGCGTGCCGGGAGGCGTTTACTGCATCATTAATACAGAACCGAACCCGCTGTTCCGCGATGCGCCGGGAATCGGGGCAATCATCACGACCAGCAACTCGAATTTCATCCGCCTCGATTCCGATCGCGCCGTGCAACGTGATATCGCGGAACTGCAACCGAAGATCGATATTTTCCGGAAAGCGCGCTCGATTTTTCCTAATCAAAAACTCGCGCTCAAAACTTATGCTGGTTTCGACGATTCACAGCGTCAAACCGGCAAGGATCGCTGGTTCTCACGCAGCGCGAACCTCGAAAATTTTCGCCGGGTGCTTTCTGCTTACGCCATACAAAAACCTGATTTTATCGCGATTACCTCGTGGAATGATTGGAACGAAAATACAGCGCTCGAACCGGCGCTCGATGTCGACGGTTTCAACGGCGATCCCTATCAAGCGCTGCGCACCATCGCCGCGTTGCAGGGCAAAACATTTACGCCGCCACCGCTGCCACCGCTTTCATCAATGGATCCGTGGATGACAGCGGTCTTCAAAGGCACCGATCAAACGCCACCACGCGTTGGGGAAGTGTGGGTCGAGCCGAACCAATCCACTGTGCGTTATTCCCTCATCGACGAAACATCGCCCGTCGCAAAGGCAGAAGTGGCGCGTGAATCGACGCTATCAATCGCATGGACAGGAGGAAAACTCGAATCTCATGGCATCGAAGCACCTGCGGATGCAATTGCTGCACAGGAAAAAAATGGCCGCTTCGGACGCGATCTCGCGCAAGATTTTTCTTTCACCATTCCGGCTGATAAACTCACAAAAAAGCAAATTGCGTGGCTTGTCGTCACTGTTTGGGATGGGCAAAAAGATTTGTTGAAGATCGATTACCCCGTAAACCCGCCGACGCGCATCGAACCGACGGACGAATTCACATTATCTCGTTATCTGACGATCCCGCTCGAAGGTTCGCAGCGGTGGATCACCCGCACATTTGCACTGGAGGATTTTGACCCATCCGCATTTCACGGTGCCGTGAAGTTTCGCGCTGTAAAATCTTCGGCGGATGCACCGAACCTTATTGGCGCAGTCAGTTTATTCTCAGAAAAAAATCTTCAAACTGCTGATGTAATCGAAGTCGGTGCGACTGTCGACCGCGGCGCACTTACAGTTCTGGCGCAGCATTTGCCTTGGGATCCCCATACAATCCGTCATTTCTTGCTGACAGGCATGGATAAAAACGGCAACCGAACCTTTCCGCTTGGGATCGATGTCGGCGAGCACGCATCGAGCCGGATGTTCCGCCTGCCTCTTCCGGAATAATCGGTTTTTCCTGTTGTTGGTTTTCGGATTTAATGCACCCGATGGATCGCCTGCGCGAAATTCTCGAACACAAAATGACCGAAATCGCGAAGCTGCTCCCGCGTTCGGAGCACCTGCGCGCAGCGGCGTTGCAGCGGAATGATTTTCGTGGATTCGGCGCGGCAGTCGACCGCGGGCCGGATGCGCTCGGTTTGATTGCCGAGGTAAAAAAAGCGTCGCCGTCAGCGGGCGCGATCGTCGAAAAATTCGATCCTGTCCAAATCGCAAAAACCTATGAATCGGCGGGCGCTCATGCGATTTCGGTGTTAACCGACGAGCGATTTTTCCAAGGCAACCTCAGTTACATGACGAATGTTCGCGCTGCGATTTCGCTTCCAGTGCTGCGCAAGGATTTCATTTTGCACGAAGCGCAAATTTTCGAAGCGGTTAGCGCCGGCGCAGATGCGATTTTGCTCATCGTCGCCGCGCTCGATCAGTCGCAGCTCGCGAATCTCTACCGAACGGCTGGAGATTTTCAGCTCGATGTCCTCGTCGAAGTCCACACGATTGAGGAACTCGACCGCGCACTCGATATCGACGCGAAAATCATCGGAATTAACAACCGCAATCTCGCAACGTTCGAAGTCGATCTAAAAACAACTGAAGTGCTCACCGAGCAAGTTCCCGATGACGTGATTCTTGTCAGCGAAAGCGGCATTAAAACAAACGTCGACACACGCCGCGTGCTCAATGCCGGCTGCAACGCCATTCTGGTCGGCGAAACGCTGATGCGCGCGGACGATGTTCATTCTGCGGTGGAATCACTGCTTCGCGTTTGATTTTTCAAACAACGCGCGCCAGTAATCGAGCCGTTCTTTGATCCGTTTCTCGTGTCCGATTTCCGTCGGCTCGTAATATACACGGCCTTCCGGCAAATATGCCTGCGGCACGTAGCCGCCTTCAAAATCGTGCGCATATTTATAGCCTTCGCCGTGGCCGAGTTTCTTTGCGCTTTTGTAATGCGCATCACGCAAATGCCGCGGCACGGCGAGTGTGACGCCGTGTTTTACGTCCGATGAGGCTTTGCCGATCGCGACTGTCGTGCGGTTGCTCTTCGGCGCGGTCGCAATATAGACCGCCGCGTGCGCGAGAATGAGTTGCGCTTCAGGCATTCCAACAAACTCGACGGCGTGCTGGGCCGCGACAGCGACGACCAGCGCCTGCGGATCGGCCATGCCGACGTCCTCGCTCGCGCAAATCACGATGCGCCGCGCGATGAAGCGGATGTCCTCTCCGGCGTAGAGCATTTTCGCCAGCCAGTAAATCGCAGCATCGGGATCGCTGCCGCGCATGCTTTTAATAAATGCGCTGATCGTGTCGTAGTGCTGATCTTCGTCCGCGTCGTAAACAACGGCTTTGCGCTGGATCGATTCCTCGGCGACTTCGCGAGTGAAATGGATTACGCCTTTTTTATCCCGCACTGTCGTGACGACGCCGATTTCAAGCGCGTTTAAACATTTGCGGGCGTCGCCGTCGCTGACGGTCGCAAGATGTTGAAGTGCATCGTCGTCAATTTTTACTTTGAATTTTCCAAGCCCGTGTTCCTCGTCTGCAAGCGCGCGCTTTACTACAGCGATCAAATGTGTCGGCGAGAGCGGCTCGAGTTGAAAAACCTGCGAGCGCGAAACGAGCGGACTGTTGATGTAAAAAAACGGATTGTGTGTTGTCGCTCCGATCAGACGCACGATGCCGCTCTCTACGTCCGGCAGCAAAACATCCTGTTGCGCTTTGTTAAATCGATGAATTTCATCGATGAAGAGAATGGTCTTTGCGCCGCTTGTTTGGAGCCGGTTTGCTGCCGTTGCGATCACGCGACGCATGTCCGCAACGCTCGACTCGACACCGCTCAACCGCTCGAATTTCGAATTCGTCGAATTCGCGATGATTTGCGCCAGCGTGGTTTTGCCGGTGCCCGGCGGACCAAACAAAATGATCGACGAAATGCGGTCGGCCTCGATCGCGCGCCGCAGTAATTTGCCGGGCCCGAGGATGTGCTCCTGTCCCACGAATTCCTCGAGCGTGCGCGGTCGCATCCGCGTGGAAAGTGGCACCGCTGCCGGCGATTTCGTCTCTGCCGGTGCGCTCGTTTCGAAAAGATCGGCCATTGTTCAAACAATAGCCCAAGCGTTTATTCGCGCAGGCAAAACTTCGCGCGTCACCGCGGCTGTTTAAATCAGCATTAGTGTTGGATTTTCGAGCAAACGCCGCAATTCGGCCAGATATTCCGCGCCGATCGCGCCATCGACAACGCGATGATCGCAGCTCATTCCGACATTCATCCGCTGGCCGACCACGATCTCATTTTTCGCATTGACCACGGGCTTTTTAACAGCCGCTCCGATTGATAGAATCACGCTTTGCGGCGGATTGATGATTGCCGAAAAACTGTCGATGCCATACGCGCCGAGATTCGAAACGGTGATCGTGCCGCCCTGATATTCTTCCGGCTTTAGCTTTTTGTTGCGCGCGCGCGTTGCGAGATCTTTCACGGATTCGCTGATTTCGCGCAGCGTTTTGCTTTGGGCACTGCGAACCACCGGCGTCACGAGACCATCCTCAATCGCCACAGCGACGGCGAGATTCACATTCGCGTATTGCACGACGGCATCACCGTCGAATGCCGCGTTCACTTTCGGCACTTTCGTCGCAGCGACGACCGCCGCCTTGAGAACAAAATCGTTCACGGTCAGTTTTGGCTGACCGGCTTTTTCCGCGGCCGCATTGATCTCGGCGCGCAGGCGCATGATCTCCGCGGCATCGATTTCGATGTTGAGGTAAAAATGGGGAATCTGGGTTTTGCTGGCGAGCAACCGATCCGCGATCGTTTTGCGCATGCCGGAAAGCGCGATGCGCTGATCACCCTCGCCGGCTTTCATGGCGGGAATTGCAGCGGGTGCAGAAGCCGAAGCCACGGTCGGAGCCTTTGCTGGTGCTGGTTTGGCGGAAATTAGATCGCGCTGGATGACACGCCCGCCAGGCCCGCTGCCGGTGATTTGCGAAAGATCGATGTGGCGTTCCGCGGCGATTTTTTTAGCGAGGGGCGAAGCTTTGACGCGACCATTTCCGGTTTGCGGAGCGGGTGCGGATTTCGTCGCCGTTGGAGCAGGTTTCGGCTCGGCTTTAGCCTCGGCTGGCTTTGAAACTTTCGCAGAAACGTTTGTTTTTTCCGGCGCGTCCTGGTCGGCCGCCGAAGGCGCTTTTTCGCCGGGCGCGAGGAGCACTGCGAGCTTTTGACCAATCGCCGCCTTGCCACCTTCCTGCACATAAAGTTCGCCGAGCACACCTTCGTCGAACGCTTCCATTTCCATCGTCGCCTTATCAGTTTCGATTTCGGCGAGCACGTCACCGATCTCGACGCTGTCCCCCGGTTTCTTGCGCCACTTGATGAGCGTTCCCTCTGTCATCGTGTCGCTAAGTTTTGGCATTTCGATGTAAGTCGGCATGGCGGGAAGAGAAGAACAGAAATTCGAGTTAAGCGCAAACAGTCAGCGCTTTGCTAACGACTCGCTGCGCATTAGGAAGCTGCAGTTTTTCGACGGGCGGGCTATAAATCGCCGGCGCATCGAGCGTGTTCACACGGCCAATCGGCGCGTCGAGATCGTCGAACGCTTTTTCCTGCAGCATTGAGGCGATTTGCGCACTGACGCCGCAAAACGGCTTATTTTCGTCGACTAGCACGGCGCGATGCGTTTTGCGGACGCTTTGCACGATCGCGTCTTCGTCGAGCGGACGGATCGAACGCAAATCGACGACTTCCGCATTGATATTGTGCTCGGCTGCGAGAATATCCGCCGCAGCAAGCGCGATGAGCACGGACCGTCCGTGCGCAATGAGTGAAATATCCGTTCCTTCTCGTTTTACATCTGCAGAACCGAGCGGAATCAGATATTCCTCCTCCGGAACTTCCCATTGCTCGCCGTAAAGCAACGTGTTTTCCATCACGAAAACCGGATCGTTGTCGCGAATTGCCGATTTCATCAGGCCTTTCGCATCGTAAGCAGTCGCGGGAGCGACAACTTTCACGCCTGGAACATTCGCGAGGATATTTTCAGGTGTATGCGAATGCGTTGCGCCAACGTTTGTGCCGCCATTTGCAGGGCCGCGAATCACGATCGGGCAATTGATCAGTCCGCCCGACATGTAACGCACGCAGCCGGCGTTGTTGACGATTTGATCGTAAGCAACGAACGCGAAGCTCCAAAACATCAACTCGATCACCGGCCGCAGCCCGAGCATTGATGCGCCGACGCCGAGTCCGATGAATCCGGCTTCGCTGATCGGAGCGTCCACGAGCCGCTTGTCGCCGAAGCGTTTCCACAGCCCTTCGGTTACTTTGTAAGCACCGTTATATTCGGCGACTTCCTCGCCGATGATGAAGACGTTTTCATCGCGCATGATTTCCTCGGCCAGCGCGTCGTTGATTGCTTTGCGGTAGTTGATGAGCGCCATGCTAGTCGTTAAAAAAGTGTTTGCCGCGTTTTCCACTCCCGGTTTCGTTGTCCACTTCGTAGTAAACGTCTTTGAAAATGTCGGCTTCGGTCGGGAATGGACTTTCTTCGGCAAACTTTACCGCTTCGTCCGCTTCGTGTTTTGCGTCGAGGTCAAGCTGGTGCGCGGTCGCTTCGTCGATCACACCTTCCTCGATCAATGTCTTCTGCCAGATGCGCAGCGGATCGTGATTCGTTTTGTAGTCCTCGATTTCCTGCGCGCTGCGATATTTCTTCGCGTTCGCGTCGGCAACCGAGTGCCCGTAGTAACGATACGTCGCAATCTCGAGCACGCTCGGACGGCTTTCGTTGTGCGCGCGATCAACTGCGATCTGCGTTTTCGCGCGAATTTCGTAAATGTCTTCGCCGTTAAAACTGTCCCACGCGATGTTGTAACCTTCGGCTCGCTCAGAAAGTGAGTTTTTAAAAGCCGATGAACGTTCAAGGCTTGTGCCCATCGAATATTGGTTGTTTTCGATGATATAAATAACTGGGATGTCCCACAGCGACGCAATGTTTAGCGATTCGTGAAAAACGCCCTGATTCACCGCGCCATCGCCCATGTAGCAGAGGCAGCAACCACGAAGGCCTTTGTATTTTAACGCATAAGCGAGACCTAGACCGAGCGGAGTCTGGCCCGCGACGATGCCGTGTCCGCCCCAGTAATTCTTGTCCGGCGCGAAAAAGTGCATCGATCCGCCTTTGCCTTTCGAGCAGCCGGTCGCCTTGCCGAAAAGCTCGGCCATGCACTCGTTCATCGACATGCCGACGGCGAGCGCGTGACCGTGATCGCGATACGCGGTAATGACGTGGTCGTTTTCACCGAGTAGCGAGATCGTGCCAACGGCGACCGATTCCTGGCCAATATACAAATGGAGAAAGCCGCCCATTTTGCCTTGGTTGTAGCATTTTAGCGCGACCTGCTCGAAGCGACGGATGCGGAACATGTCACGCAAAAATGCGATCTTTTGCTCGGCGGTCAGGTTCCGGTTGATCTCGGCAGCTGCGGAAGTGGGTGAATCAGCAACGCTCTGCATAATCAGCAAATATAGCCGCAAAGCGCTCGCTTGCGTTTTCTTGTTTCGGGTTTTGGAGAAATTCGATCCATGAAGTCATTGCTGTGCCTTTGCCGGACGAAAACACCGTCCGTAATTTGCAGCGGTAATCACATACATGTGCGCAGGAGCGGTGTAAATAGCGAAGCGCGGAACTCCCCGGAAGTTTTTGCTATACAACAGGAGTTATCGCTTAGTTAACTTAATGTATTAGTCTTTCGTAAATTGCGCTCCCGCACTTTTTGTCGTATCGTGCGCGCCGTTTTCCGTTTATGGACTTTGAAAATCTCCGACAACTCGCCAGCGACGTGCGATTGCGTGCGTATGCGCCATATTCCAAATTTCAGGTCGGCGCGGCGTTGCTTGCGTCTGATGGACGCGTTTTCACCGGCTGCAATGTTGAGAATATTTCATTTGGGCTCACCTGCTGCGCGGAACGTTCAGCACTTTTTTCGGCCGTGGCTGCCGGCTGCACTGAATTTTCGCAGATCGTCATCGTCGCTGATTCGCAGGAACCGGTGACGCCATGCGGCGCATGCCGTCAGGTTTTGGCGGAATTTGCACCTGATCTGGAAATCACCTCGACCAATCTGCAGGGCGAAGTTTTTCAAGCGAACCTTCGAGACCTGCTTCCTCGCCCCAAAGCCGGCATCTTGGGCACCTAATGTTCCATGTGGAACGGTTATGTTCGAATACCCGAAGCATTTTGATGTAATCGTTGTCGGTGCCGGGCACGCCGGAATCGAAGCTGCGATGGCGTCAGCCCGGCTCGGCTGCGAAACTTTACTGTTAACGCAAAATGCGGACACCGTCGGGCAAATGTCGTGCAATCCGGCAGTAGGCGGATTGGCAAAAGGTCACATCGTTCGCGAAATCGATGCACTCGGCGGATTTATGGGCGTGAATACCGACGCAACGTCGATCCAGTCTCGAATGCTCAACTCGGCAAAAGGGCCGAGCGTCCGCGCTCCCCGCGCGCAATGCGATAAGAAGGCGTATCAATTCCGCGCAAAAGTTGCGTGCGAACGTCACGAGCGAGTTTTTCTAAAACAAGGCAACGCTGTGCGTATATTGGAGCAAAACGGGAAAACTGTTGGCGTGGAAACTAATCTGGGAGTGCGTTACCGGGGCAATGCCGTCGTGATTACGACGGGAACTTTCATGCGCGGGCTTTTGCATGTTGGCTTACAGAATCAAACCGGTGGCCGCATGGGCGACGCCGCTTCGACCTTGAGCGACAGTTTGCGCGAGCTTGGATTCGAAGTTGGCCGTTTTAAGACAGGCACACCATGCCGGCTGTTGGCGCGGTCGATCGATTTCACGAAAGGTGAAATCCAAAATGGTGACGATCCGCCGCCGCCGTTCACATTCGTGCCGGAACTACTCGAAAAGGATGCGAATGACATTTTCAGCCTAAACACGGCGCGCGACGGCAAGTTCCACGTAGAACAAATCCCCTGCTGGATTACCCATACTAACGAGCACACCCACCAGATCATCCGCAACAACCTAGATAAGTCACCAATGTATTGTGGTCGCATCGAAGGCACCGGCCCGCGCTATTGTCCTTCGATCGAAGACAAGGTTGTCCGATTTGCCGAAAAGGAGCGTCACCAGCTTTTTTTGGAGCCGGAAGGCCGGCATACGGATGAATATTACGTGAATGGTATCTCAACGAGCCTGCCGTTTGAAGTGCAATACGAATTCATCCGCACTATTAAAGGGCTGGAAAGCGCCGAAATTCTTCGCCCCGGCTATGCGGTTGAATACGATTTTTGTCCTCCGACTCAACTGCAGCCGACGCTCGAAACAAAAAGAGTTGAGAATCTCTATTTTGCAGGACAGATCAATGGCACGTCGGGTTATGAGGAAGCCGCAGCGCAAGGATTGGTCGCCGGTGCGAATGCCGCGCTTAAATTGCAAAATAAGCCGCCTTTCGTCTTGTCCCGTGCGGAATCGTATATCGGGGTGCTGATCGATGATTTAGTCACAAAGGGAACAAACGAGCCTTATCGCATGTTCACCAGCCGTGCAGAGCATCGAATCGTGTTGCGGCAGGATAACGCGGACTTCCGTCTGACTACGCTCGGTCGCGAGCATGGCTTGGTCACTGATTTACGCTGGGCCAAATTCCTCTCGCGCAAGCACAGTTATGAAGCTCTAACTGAAATTGCGCCGAGTTTACGATTTGACGGCATTGATGTGGTGAAATGGCTGCGCCGGCCGGAAAATCGCTGGAGTAGTTTGCCGGAGCAAATCCGCGGTCGCTCTTCGCCGGAGACTTGGGAGCTTTTAGAAATCGAAGTAAAATACGCCGGCTATGTTGTGCGCCAGAATGAGGCAATCAAAAAGGCGCAAAGTATTGAGGAAAAGCAGCTCCCAATCGCGCTGGATTACCAGCAAATCGAAGGATTGAGGGCGGAAGCCAGACAAAAGCTATCAGCGATTCGGCCGATCAATTTTGGCCAGGCGGGCCGAATCAGCGGCATTACGCCGGCCGATTTGGCGATTGTTCATATCTGGCTCCGGAAAAATTCCGCCGAGCCGGCCTTGCGCTAACGACAATTTGCCCGTGCTACTTTTTGGAAAAGCAGCGGCTAGCTGTCGCCTAACAGCAAACCCATCGCGGTGCTCAAAACCGCGACCAAAATCACGGTGCTCAGGATCATCAACATTACTTGCGAACCGGGCGCACCACCGCAACGCGGTGATCTAATCTGCGATTTGGAATCGTCATGCTCATAATTGAGACAAGACGATAAGCAAGATGGATGCCAAATGTCAGCCGCCGATGCGCGACATTTCGACTTTCGGCTCTACAACAGGGTTTGCGGCGCGCTTTTCCGAATAACGATCGTCTCGTGCACGCCAGACATTCGCCACAACTGCAGCAATTTGCGCATCCGATGCGCCGTCACGCAACAGTTTGCGCAAATCGCAACCATTGCCGGCGAACAGACAAGTGTAGAGTTTTCCCTCGGACGAAAGCCGCGCACGAGTGCAATCGCCGCAAAACGGCTGTGTCACCGACGTTATCACACCGATTTCGCCTTTTCCATCCGTAAAGCGATACCGTGCCGCGACTTCGCCGGCACGCGTGCGCGAGACGGGTTCCAGCGGAATAACTCGTGCGATCGTCGCGATTACTTCCGCTGACGGCACAACTTCCGCCATGTGCCAGCGGTTCGAGTTGCCAACGTCCATGTATTCAATCAGCCGCAAAATCGTATTGGGACCGCGAAAGCGTGCGACCATTGGCAAAATCGAATCGTCGTTCACTCCGCGTTTCACGACCATGTTGACTTTGATCGGTGAAAAACCGGCTGCCAGTGCGGCATCGATTCCGGCCAACACACGCGCAACGGGAAATTCAACATCGTTCATCGCCGAAAAAATCGCGTCGTCGAGTGAGTCGAGACTCACCGTCACGCGATGTAAGCCGTTTTCGCGCAGCGTTTTCGCGTATTTAACAAGCAGTGCGCCGTTCGTTGTCAGCGCAAGATCGTGCAGTCCTTCGATTGAGACGAGCATCGCGATTAATTTTTCCAAATCACGGCGCAAAAGAGGTTCGCCGCCGGTGATGCGTATTTTCTCCACGCCGAGACCGACGAAAATCCGCGCAAGCCGCGTAATCTCCTCAAAACTGAGCAACTCGCTTTTTGGCAGAAACGTATAGTTTGCGCCGAAGACTTCGCGCGGCATGCAGTAAGTGCAGCGGAAATTGCAGCGATCCGTGACCGATATGCGCAGGTCGCGCATCGGGCGCTGGAACGTGTCGAAAAGCATCGGAGCGAATGAAGCACGTTTCGAGCGGAAACGCCAATGTTACAAAATGTGTTGCCGCTGCCGCGGAATCGCTCAAACTACAGCGATGCGCGGCGGAAGAATATCAGCTTTCGGCTTTACGCTCATAGAACTGCTTACTGTCGTGGCGATCATCGCGATCATCGCTGCGATGATGATGCCGGTGCTCAGCCGCGCGCGCGCGACTGCGGACGATACGAAGTGCGCCTCAAATTTGCGGCAAATCGGCATGGGCATTCTCTCGTATGCGCGCGATCACGACGGCAGCCTGCCAGGACGCACGTCGCCGGATTGGACTTCGCAACCGCACGGCATTCTGCTCGGAGTTTATGCCTATTCATGGGCTGGCGGAAACGACCCTTTTGGTCTGCAATGGTGGATTGCCAGCTATCTCGATGTCGATAAAAAGAACCAATGGAAAACCACACAGGACGTGCTCATGTGCCCGGTTTATACGCGCCTGATCGGACCCGACCTCAGCAAATACCCAGGTTATGTGCTCAATCCCCAAGTGCCATCGCGCAACGACACCCTGATGCATCAGCCCTTTGGATATCCAGACAAGCTTCTGCGCGGCTCCAATTTGCCGATGCATGACATTAATCCCTGGAAGGTCACGCAATTAGCCGACATCGGCGATGCGAACGGAAATGGCCCATCGCGCATCTGGATGATGAAAGACGCTGATGCGCTCGATCCGCTTTTCAAATCTACCGCTTACTACGGAACATTACCAAAACAAATGTTCCACATCGATCATCGGAATGCGTTGTTTTTCGATTTTCACGTTGGAAAAGTCGATGCTCAAAACGCAGCAGAATAACCACAAAACACATTTTTGCTCGCGTCCGTTGACAATTAACCAAGCGGAGGCTACAACTTGAAACCTTTCCGCTTCGATGTCCCCGTCCTTCGCAGCTATCGCACTCTTTTTTTGTCTCCTGATGCCGCTTCGTGCTGCATTGCTCGTGTATGATGGCTTCGATTATGCCACCGGACAAAACGTAGATGGGCAAAACGGCGGCACCGGATTTGATTCGTCGTCGGCTTGGGTCGAAAATCGGGATCCCAAGCAAGACACGATCGGGCAAGGTCTGCTCTATAACAGTCTGGCAACAACAGGAAATGGCGTCATCGATAACTCGAACCCGACCGACGGCGCATTTTGGCGTCAGCTTGCGCAAGCAATCGCGCCGACGAGCGGAACAACCACGAGAACTGTCTGGACCAGCTTTCTCGTCAGGCACGATTCCGGCAATAGCGGTTTCCTCTTAAAATTGTGGACCGGAGTTTCGGGAAACACATTTAGCTATCCGTTCGTCTCAATCGGCGGCGACAGCAGCGGCTTCTTTCTTTACGATCAACCGCCGGACAGTTCGCCGGTTCAACCGCAACAAATTTATGCTGATTCAGCGCCGACGCCTGACTTCGGAATCACCTGCTGGCTCACTGCCAAACTGATGTTTAACGTAGGTGCAAATCTCGGCGGCGGCACACGCGCCGACAAAATCCTGCTGTTTGTAAATCCGACACTCGGCACAACCCCGGCCGACTCCGACGCAGCGGCGACTTTGACGAGCCAGGTCGATTATTCGGCGATTCGCGCTGTCGAATTCTCCGACTACAACGATGCCGGCAGCGGTCAGTGGACTTTCGACGAACTCCGCATCGGCGATACCTTCAGCGATGTAACAACAGTCCCCGAGCCGGGGACGTGCGCGTTGATTTTGCTCGGAACGGTATTGACCGGCTGCTGGTTCCGGAGAGGCTGAGCGCAAATATTTGCGCTGCAAAGCGGCGCTCATCCGATGCGTGTCACTCTGCTTTTTACTGACATTGAAGGCTCGACCGCGCTGCTGGGAAAATTCCCGCGCGCCTATTCGGAAGCGCTGACGCGGCATCACTCGATTTTGCGCAGTGCCGCGGCGGAACACCACGGACGCGAATTTCACGAAGCTGGCGACGCATTTTGCTTTGCATTCGACAAACCGTGCCAAGGCATCGCCTGCGCGGTTGCGATTCAGCGCGCGCTCGCGCAGGAACGGTGGCCGGAGTCGATTGTTATGAAAGTTCGCGCTGCCCTGCACACCAGCGAAGCGGAATTTCGCGATGGCCAGTATCGCGGCATGGCGATGAATCGCGCCGCGCGCATTTTGAGCGCTGCGCACGGCGGACAAATCATCTGCTGCGCCGAAACTGCGGAGTGCATTGATGGGGAACTTCGTGCGCGCGAACTCGGCAAATATCGGCTGCGCGATATCCCGGAGCCGATGGAGCTATTCCAAATTCATTACCACGGAATGCCCGTCGAAAAATTCCCGCTGCTAAAAGCCGAACCCGCCGCGCGACAAAATTTGCCAGTTTTGCTGACGCGCATTTTCGGCCGCGAAGAAGAAACAGCGCAGCTCAGCGCCTTGCTCGGGCGCGATTCACCGGAGCGGCTTATCACGCTCACCGGACCCGGCGGAACGGGTAAAACGCGCCTCTCCATTTCGGCCGCGCACGAACTGCTCGAGAGCTATTCGCATGCAATCACGTTCGTTGCGCTAGCCGATGTCACCGATCCGCGCCTGTTGCCGGAAGTCACTGCAGATGCGTTAAAAATTGAGCGCGATCCGTCGCGGAGCACGCTCGATCAAATCGCCGACACAATCGCGAATCACTGCCGGTTGCTGTTGTTTGACAATTTTGAACAAATTGCAACTGAAGGCGGCGAGTTTCTTTTGATGTTATTGAGGCGGGCGCCGCAGTTGCGCGTGCTCGTCACTTCACGACAAAAACTCGCGATTCCCGGCGAGCGCGAATTTCTCGTGCGGCCGCTGCCGGTTCCTCCGGTAGCACAAGGCTTCGATCAATCGGCGCAAAATGCGAGCGTCCATCTTTTCGTTGATCGCGCGCGCGCGGTCAACGGCGGCTTCGATCTGACGCCGCGCAATTTCGCCGACGTGACGGCAATCTGCCGAATGCTTGAAGGCATTCCGCTCGCAATCGAGCTTGCCGCCGCGCGCGCGCAAATTCTCGCGCCACGGGAAATCTTCGAGCAAATCGAGCATCACGTCACCACGCTGGCTGATGAAAGCGGTGATCGTCCGGAGCGACATCGCAGCCTGCACGCCGCGATTGATTGGAGCTACAACGCGCTGCCATCGGACGTGCAGACATTTTTCTCGCGCATGTCTGTGTTTCGCGGCGGTTGGAATGCGGAAGCTGCGGCAGCGATAGCGGACGTGACGCTCACCGTTGCGTTAAATCTCCTTTTGCAACTACGCACTTCATCGCTCCTCATCGCCGAGGAAAACAACGAACGAATGCGCTATCGGATGCTCGAGACAATTCGCCAATATGCAGCCGAACGACTCGGCAGCGATACGGAGGCGACACGAAAAAAGCATTTCGAATTTTTCTCGGGCCTCGCAAAGAAAGCCGAACCAGCTCTGGCCGGAGTCGATCATACGCAGTCCGTCGCCCGGCTGGAAACCGAGCATGACAACCTGCGCGTCGCGCTCGCGGCCGCTCCGTCGTTGCAAGGCCGGCTGGAGCTGGCGCAAACACTCCGGAACTTCTGGAATACACGCGGCTACTTCTCGGAAGCGCTGCACTGGCTTACGTTTGACGATTCCGACGCGGCCACAGTTTCCGTCGAAAAATTGCCATTTATTTTAAATACCCGCGCCGGGTTCTATCGCGGCGTCGGCGAAATTGCGAATGCGCAACGCGACTTCGAGGATGCTTTACGTTTATTTAAAGCACAGAATCATAAACGCAACGCCGCTGTCGTGCTGGCAAATCTCGGCAGCATCGCGGGAATGAAGGGTGAGCTGAATCTTGCGCGCCGTTATCAAGACGAGACGCTCGCAATTTTTCGTGAGATTGGCGATGCACAGCTTCCGGCTGCGTTGAACAATGCCGCGAACACCGCGCTGCAACAGCGCGATTTTGACGCAGCGCGAAAATATCTCGATGAGGCGCTTGCGATCACCCGTGACAAAAATGACGCGCGTTTGATGGCGGCCTTGCTCCAAAATTTTGCGGCAATGGAGCTTTTCAAAGGCAAGCTTAACTCCGCGCTCCAACAATGTGTTGAATCGTTGCGCATCCGCATCGAAGGCAATTACCCGCCGATCTCGCCGATTTACCGGCTCGCTGCGGAGATTCTTCTCGAACTCGACGAAGCAGAAATCGCGGCGGGAATCCTCAGTGCCGCCGATGTCGCGGACGAGCAACTGCATGTGCAGCTCGCGGCTGCTGATGCTGCGGATGCGCAAAAGCATTTCAGGAACGCAAAAAAGAAATTGGGCGAGGCGAAGTTCCTGAAAGCGTGGGAAAACGGGCGTATGCTTGTGCCAGAGCTAATCTTCGAGCAATTAACGCGCGTTGCACAAAAAAACGTCTTTACATAAAAACGCGTTTTTTTAACATTTCGCACCGTGAAAGCTAAATCATTGCAGTGGACGGCGTCGCTCGTGGCGACGGTTTCGATGATCATTTATGCGGGGTGTGCGACTCCGAAGCCACAGAAGCCATCCGGCGGGGGAGGACAAGCTGGCGGCGGCGGCGGAGTGAAAGCGCCTAGCGGCTACGTTCATCTCGACGCAGGGACAGGCCAGCCGGGTTTGGTGCGTAGATCCACCAAACTGAAGGCGACCGTGCCGACAGGTTCGGTGCAATCTTTCGATGTGCCCGTGCCATCCGGCGCACCGGACTCATCGTTCAACATGACGTTTAAGACGTATCCCGCGTGGGTCATTAGCAGTCTCGGCACTTACAAATTCAGCTACGATCCGAATGTGACGAACATTTTCGACACAGTGGACGGCAGCGGAAATGCGCTCTACACCGGCAACAAAACCTACAGCATGTCGTCCGGCTCCACGACGCACATCCGCTATGAGCTAAACAGCAACGCGACGATCGGGCAGCTCTACGTAATCTTCGGTTACGGGACCGGATCGAGCGGCACGACTTACGACGCGGTGTATCCCTTTATCCCAACATCGCCGTAGCGGCAGACTCTCGAGCCCGCGCGTAGCAGATGCGTCGCTATGCGCGGGCTTGATTAAACCATTGCACCGCGAAGCGCACCATCTCCGGTGCGGTGCGGAATTCCAGCTTCTCTTTGATGTGCAGGCGATGGCTTTCGATGGTCTTGATGCTAAGCCCTAACGTCTCGGCGATCTCGCGCGTGCCGTGGCCACGGCCGATGAGCGTCAGCACTTCCAATTCGCGATCGCTGAGCTTCTCCAGCGGCGAATGATCCTTCCGTCCGTTTACAAATCTGCGCACCATATGGCTCCCCATTGTCGGGCTGATATAAAGCTCTCCTGCGAGAACCTTCCGGATCGCTCCGAGCACGCGCTCGGCGCTTTCCTGTTTCATGATATAACCACTCGCGCCCGCGCGCATCGCTCGCTCGGCGTAAAGCGATTCGTCGTGCATTGAAAGAACCAGCACGGGAAGACGCGGCGCTTTTTTTTTGATGATCTTCACCAGCTCGATCCCGCTCATCGTTTTCAGCGTGATGTCGAGGATGATGAGATCCGGTTTTAACATTGGCAGCGCATCGATCGCGTCCTCGCCGGCCGGCACGTCTGCGCACACGACGAGATCGCTTTCCGCATTGATTACCTGCGTGATGCCCTGGCGAAAAATGGGATGATCATCCACGACGAGAATCCGCCGTTTGCGAATCTCGCCGTGATTGATCGAATCAGTTCTTTCCACATTTTTCATGTTCCTTTATCGGGCGTGCGTTCCGCCGACAATGGCGGAGATGACATGGGCAACAGACGCGAAATTGAACGACGCACTTGTAAAACACAAGCGAATTTGTCGCTGCGTGCTTTCTGTGGGAAATGCCTTGTGAAGCCGCGGTTTCCCGCGAATATTGCGCGGCAAACACGGGGCGTAGCTTAGCTTGGTAGAGCGCGTGGTTTGGGACCACGAGGTCGCAGGTTCGAATCCTGTCGCCCCGATTTTTTCAAAGGCAAAAAGAAGAAGTCAAAACGCAGAAGTTCAGATGTGCTCTGCGGCGAGCAGCAGGCCGGCGGCTTTGTCGAGCGTCTCCTGGTATTCTTTTTCGGGAATGGAATCGGCAACAATGCCCGAGCCGACGTGAAAGTGTGCCGCTCCGTTTTCCAGAATCGCCGTGCGGATCGCGATGTTGAACTGGCTTTCGCCATTATAGCCGAAATAACCGAGCGCGCCTGTATAAACGCCGCGCGGGATCGGCTCCAACTCCGCAATGATTTCCCGCGCGCGCTTTTTCGGCGCACCGGTGATCGAGCCGCCGGGGAAACATGCTTGCAGCGCCGTGACGTGATCGACGGCTTCGCGCAACTGCCCGTCGATCGTCGATACGAGGTGAAACACCTGTTCGTAGCGCTCCATCTTTAGCAACTCTCGCACATGCACGCTGCCGTAGTCGCAGATTTGCCCGAGATCGTTGCGCTCGAGATCGGTGATCATGACCAGCTCGGCGATTTCCTTTGGCGACGTGATCAAATCGATCGCCGAATTTTCGTCGGCGCTGGAATCGGCGCGGCGCGGGCGGGTGCCCTTTATCGGTCGTGTGAGAATGTGCCGGCCGCTCATGCGCAAGAAGCACTCGGGCGATGCCGACAAAATCGTGCGTGCGTTCGCGCTCAAAAATGCCGCGTGCGGCGCGGGCGAGTAATTGCGCAGCGACTCGTAAAAGCCCCACGGATCGCCGTCCCAGTTCGCGCTGAAACGATGCGCGAGATTCACTTGATAGATATCGCCCGCCGCGATGTATTCCTGCGCTTTTGCGACCATCGCGCAAAAATCTTCGCGGCTCATCTCCGGCGCAAAACAGAGCGGCCCGCGTGTCTTTTCGACATGTTTCGGAGTCCTCGCATCGATGTGCGAAAGGAAATCGCCGATCTCGATCCACGACTGATCCGCGTGCCGGTAAACGAGCATGTCGTCATAAAAACCAAAACGGAACGCACCGTCATATTCCACAAAACCGGCTGCCATGCCGTGCGGCGCGCCGTCGTCCAAGCGCGTGTCACGCTGATGCGCGCGCACTTTTTCGCGTAGCAAATCCCAATCGCGCGCCGTGCTCCCGCCGACGATTTCGCACGGGCACGCCGCGATGAGCGACATTGCTCCGGGCGTTTCAAGTGCGCTGTCGAAAAAAACCGCGTCTGGCAAATGCGCGCAACGCGCCGCCACTTCGCACGGCAGCAAATCGGCAATTGAAGCTGGAGAAATCGCGGCGCTTTTCAAAACGAGTTTTGCGCGTATGCTGGCGAGCTGCTCATGAAAACAGTCATAGCATTTCTTTTTACGACCGCGATGATTTCTCCGCTGCTCATCGCACAGGACCAGGAGCCGCTACCCGGCCAGGAGCCGCAGACGCAGCTCGAAAAACCGATCACGCTCATGCCCGACAACGTGCCGTCGGTCGACAAACCGCCTTCGGCGGAAAAGACCGGGCAGACTGCTGAGGAAAAGCTCGCGAGCTCGAAAACAGTGAAGAGCGAGCAGGACTTGAAACAGCGCGTTCGCTACCGCGAAGTGAAAACGATGCTGATGAAAAACGCTGCGTTGCAGGAGAAAAGAGAGCTCGTCGCCAACGCGAAGACCGATCCCGAAAAACGCGATGCACTGCGCGACTATTACCAGTTATTGCATGACAAAATCGTCGCCACCGATGCTTCGCTGAAAGAACTCGCCGACCATCGCAAATCCGCATCGATCTCGCGCCTCTCGCAATCACGCATCGAGCAGCCCGGCGTCAACGACGAGCAGGAAGCCGCCGAGCGCGCCGCAGCGGCCGAACGCTAGCGCGCATTTTCGCCGCTGGATTTTTTTCGCGAACCGTGTAGTTTCGCAAACTCTCAAAACGGCGCCTTCGTCTAGGGGTTAGGACACGGCCCTCTCAAGGCCGGTGCACGGGTTCGAATCCCGTAGGCGCTGCCATGTTATGCCTGCTGCACCGCATGGACCAACCGCGTGAGCGAATCCTTCGCGTCGCCGTAGAGCATACCGCAGTTTTCTTTGAAAAAGAGCGGGTTTTCCAGACCGGAAAAGCCTTTGCCTTTGCCACGCTTGAGGACGATGACGGCTTTGGCGTGGTCGACTTCGAGGATCGGCATGCCTGCGATGGGGCTTTTCGGGTTGTCGCGCGCGTCGGGGTTTACGACGTCGTTTGCGCCGATGACGACGGCGACGTCGGTGTTGGGGAAATCGGGGTTGATTTGTTCCAGTTCGTAAAGTGAGGAGTAGGGGACGTTCGCCTCGGCGAGCAGGACGTTCATGTGGCCGGGCATGCGGCCGGCGACGGGATGGATGGCGTATTTCACCGTCACGCCGCGCTCGTCGAGCACATCGGCGAGCTCGCGCACGACGTGTTGCGCCTGCGCGGTGGCCATGCCGTAGCCGGGGACAAAGACGACCTGGCGTGCATAGGCCATCTGCGTGGCGACGTCTTCGAGATTGACCTCGCGCATTTCGCCCCCGGCCTGTGTCCCGCCGCCGTCGGTCGCGCTGCCGAATGCGCCGAAGAGGACGTTGGTGATCGAGCGATTCATCGCTTTGCACATCAGCACCGAAAGGATGAAGCCCGAGAAGCCATCGAGCGTGCCGGCGATGATGAGGACGTTGTTGGAAATGGCGAAGCCGGTCGCGGCGGCGGCGAGTCCGGCGTAACTGTTGAGGAGCGACATCACGACCGGCATGTCCGCCGCGCCAATCGGCATCACGAGCATCACGCCGAACAAAAATGCGAGCCCGAGCATGATGTAAAACGCGACTGCGGCGGCTGGTGTGACGAGCAGGTAAATGAAGCAGCCGACCGTGGCGGCAAGCAGCGCCATGTTGAAAAAGTTCTGGCCTTTGAACGTCATCGGCGCGCCGGGGACGAGGCCTTGCAGCTTCGCAAATGCGATCAGACTGCCGGTGGTGGTGAGCGAGCCTAGCAGCACTTCGAACGCGAGCGCGGTGACTTTGATTTCACCGAGTGCCGCGCCTTCGCGGTAATATTCCGAAATGCCGACGAGCGCGGCTGCGAACGCGCCGAAGGCATGCGAAAGCGCCGTCCGCTGCGGGAGCGCGGTCATCGGCACCCAATAGGAAATCGCGCCGCCAATCGCGCCACCCAAAATCAAGCCGGCGATGATCCATTCGTAGCTGACGATATCGCGATGCAGCAACGTGCCGATGATCGCCATCAGCATGCCGATTTCGGCGTAGTGCATGCCGCGACGCGCGGTATCCGGATGGCTGAGGCCTTTCAGCCCCATGATGAAAAGGATGCCTGCGAGCAGGTAGGTGAACTCGACGAAGTAGTATTTAAAACTGACCGCGGTCGCTGCGTGTTCCATGGCTTAGTGGCGCTCCTTTTTCACGTCCTCGCGACGGCGGAACATCTTCAACATGCGCTCGGTGATCCAAAAACCGCCAACGACATTGATGGTCGAACAGGTGACTGCGACGAAACCGAGCACGGTGCTGACGGTGTTGTAATGCGCGCCTGCGGTGACGATGGAGCCGACGAGCGAAATGCCGGAAATGGCATTCGTCGCCGACATCAACGGTGTGTGTAACAACGGCGGCACGCGCGAGATGACCTGATAGCCGAGGAACGCGGCGAGCGCGAATACGTAAAACGCGGCGATGAGTGTTTCAGGATTCATAAAGAGATATCCTCGCGCAAAGTTCGCAGAGTCCGCAAAGCCGTGTGTTCTGTTAATCGATTAACGAGTCGCTTGATTGCAATTTCGTTTTCCGTTCGTTGGAAATTTTGCGGGCTTTGCGCGATGTTCATTTGAACTGCGGATTGAGTATCTCTCCGCCGTGCGTGATGACACAGCCTTTGAGGATGTCGTTGGTGAGATCGAGGCGGAATGTTTTGTTTTCCTTGTCCCAGAAATGGTCGACGAATGCGCCGAGATTGTTCGAATACATCTCGCTCGCGGCGCGCGCGGTGCGGCCGGCGAGATTGCCCACGCCGAGGATTTTCACGCCGTTGACGTCGACGGTTTCGTCGAGCTTTGAGCCTTCGACATTGCCGCCGCTCTCGACGGCCATGTCGACGACAATGCTGCCCGGCTTCATCTGCTCGACCATCGCGGCGGTCACGATGCGCGGCGCTCTTTTTCCAAAGATCTGCGCGGTGGTGATAACAACATCCGACTGCGCGCAATGTTTCGCCATTGCTTCCCGTTGTTTATCGAGCTGTTCAGGCGTGAGTTCTTTCGCGTAGCCCTGCGCGGTCTGGCCCGTTTCGCCGAGATCGACTTTGACAAAGCGCGCGCCGAGCGATTTCACCTGCTCCTCGACGACCGGCCGCGTGTCGAATGCCTCGACCGCCGCGCCGAGACGTTTCGCAGTTGCGATCGCTTGCAAGCCCGCGACGCCGACGCCGATGACGAAAACTTTCGCCGGCGGGATCGTGCCAGATGGCGTCGTCATCATCGGGAAAATCTTGTCGAGATGCGTCGCTGCCAGCGTCACCGCATTGTAACCGGCAAGATTTGCCTGCGATGAAAGCGCGTCCATTTTTTGCGCGATCGTGCTGCGCGGAATCATTTCCATGCTCACCGCAGTCACGCCCGCAGCCGCGAGCGCGCGCACGAGCTGCGGCTCGTTAAAAGGATCGAGATAGCTGATGTGGATGCAGTCCTTGCGGAGCAGCGCGATGTCTTCGCGAGCCGGTTTGCGCAGGCGCAACACGATGTCCGCCGCGGCGAAGCCGTTCGCGCGCTCGACCACTTCCGCGCCGGCCTTGCGATAATCGTCGTCGGAAAGATGCAGTGTTTTTCCGAGCTGCGATTGCACCGAAACTTGCGCGCCGAGCTTGAGCAATTTCGCGACCGTGGCGGGCGCGACCGGCACGCGCGTTTCACTGCGATCGGTTTCGCTCGGGACGAAAATTCGCATAGCGCTTTTCAATTTGTCGGAGGTTAACGGCTGTGTTCAACAAGTTTTCTGCGAAAAATTGAAACTCCTTTGCTATCGTCGCGGCGCCTCGCCGATTTTTTACAAATGAAAGTGCCCAAATTTCAACAAGCGAATCGTCGTCATGAATCGTGATTCCAAACTCTGGACCTACGTCTTTTTCGCGACGCTGATTTTTTCCGCGTTCGTGCTAACGCTCGATTTCAACGGGCCGTGGATCGAGGAGGACAATTACTACGGCGCGATCTACGCGCAGGCCGCGCACAACAATCTCCGCGCCGGTTTGCTGACGACCGGCGGATTGCCCGCGACGCTTTATTTCGGGCCGCTGCCGATTCCCGCCGATGCTTACTACGTGCACCATCCGACGCTGCTGCCGCTGCTCGTCACGGCGTCGTTCGCGATGTTCGGCGAATCGGAATGGACTGCGCGGCTCGTGCCGGTCACGTGTTCGCTGCTGAGTCTGGTGCTGCTTTGGTTTCTCGTGCGAAGCAGCGCGAGCCGGCGCACGGCGGCGTTCGTGACGGCGATTTTCGCAGCGGTGCCGATGCAACTGCACTACGGCGAAATGGTCGATTTCGAGCCATGCCTGACGATGATTTTCATCGCGGCGCTGCTCTGTTTGCGGCGCTGGCAGCTTACCGGAAGCACCGCCTGGCAAATCGCGACGGCGCTGTGCTGTCTGCTCGCGATGTGGATGGATTGGCCGGGTTATCTGTTCGTCATCACGCTCGCGGGCTGGCTGATGATCGGCGCGACTAAAAAACAGCCGCGCTTTGCGATCGTGCTGCTCGCGCTCGGCACGATTTCCGGCATTGGATTTCTGCTGCAAATTCGCCTCGGCAATCCCGATGCATGGTCGGATTTGTGGCACGCGCTGACGATGCGTTTGAGCAGCGGCACCGACATCGGCGATGTCAAAATCCGCGCCGAGCATTTCACCGCCGCGCAATGGATTCGCACCGTCGGCGGCTGGATGCTGCACAATTATTTTGCGATCACCTGGCTGCTCGTGCTGATCGGCGCCGCGCGCGCTTTGACGGACAAACGCTTCGGACCGCTCGGCGTCGCCGCGCTCGTCGTCAGCATCGCCGGCGCGCTTTACGTCGTTGTTTTAAAAAACGAGTCCTACATCCACGACTTCGCGTCGTTTTATTTACTGCCCGCCGTTGCGATTCTCGCGGGACTCGCGCTCGACTGGCTCGTTGAGGCGTTCGATGCCGTAAGCCCAAAACTCGCCGCGAGTGCCGCCATCGCTGCGTTGATCGCATTCGGCTGGTGCGGCTATGTGCGCGCGGAAAATCTGCGCTCGCCCTTTTACATGCTCGATGGCGAAACGCCTGAATCGCGCAGGCTGATCCCCGCGCTCGGTAAAACGCTCGCCGAGATTTTCCCGCAGAACGTCACGATCCTCTGCAACTTCGATCCGTATGGCAGCGTGCTCCCGTTTTACGCACAACGGATGATCCTCAACAACCTGGCGACCTATGACGACTGGCAATACCAGCTCGCGCACGACACGCCGCCCTTCGGCGGAATCATCTGGCTCGATGCCCCCGGCGCGGGCGAGATCGTTTCCCATCTGCCTGCGAACGAAGTGCGCAACATCGAGGTCGAAGGCGCGCGCTTCGCAGTTTGGAATCAGCCCCGCGGCGTTAACTCTTCGACATCGCCCGATTCAGTGCGCTGAGCACCGCTTTGATCGATGCGAGCTCGATGTTCGTATCGACGCCGGCGCCCCAGCGCGCACGGCCCTCGTCGAGCTTGATCTGGATGTAGGCAATCGCGCTCGCCTCGGTGCCGGAGCTGAGCGCGTGCTCCTTGTAATACGCCACCTCGAACTTCGGCGCGCCGGCGCTTTGCAGCGCATGCACAAATGCGGCGATCGGCCCGTTGCCTTCGCCGACGAGATCGAGACGCTCGCCGTTTTTTTCCATCGTCGCGCGGCAGCGCATCTGGCCCTGGGTGCCATCGGCGTGAAAATGCTGGAGCGCGAACGGCTGCGTGCGCTCGATGTATTCCTTCCAGAAAATGTCGCGCAGCTCGCGCGCGTTCACTTCGCGGCCGAGCCGGTCAACCTCATCATTCGCCAGCGGACCAAACTCCCGCTGCATTTCCTTCGGCAGTTCGATGCCGAATTCGCTCTCGAGCAAATAGGCGACGCCGCCTTTGCCCGACTGGCTGTTGACGCGGATGACCTCGCGATAATGGCGGCCGATATCGGCCGGGTCGATCGTAAGATACGGCACGTCCCAGACGCCGCCGGTCTTCCACGAGGCGAGACCTTTCTTGATCGCATCCTGGTGCGAGCCCGAGAACGCCGTAAACACCAACTCCCCGGCGTAAGGCTGGCGCGGCGGCACGATCATGCCGGTGCAGCGCTCGTAGGTTTCGATCAGCGCGTTCAGGTCGGAAAAATCGAGCCCCGGCGCGATGCCGTGCATGTGGAGATTCAACGCGACGGTCACAATGTCGAGATTGCCAGTGCGCTCGCCGTTGCCGAAAAGCGTCCCCTCGACACGCTCCGCGCCCGCGAGCAAACCAAGCTCGGTCGCTGCGATGCCGGTGCCGCGGTCGTTGTGCGTGTGCAGGCTGATGATTGCGCGGTCGCGATTTTTCAAGTGCGTGCAAAACCACTCGATCTGGTCCGCGTAAACATTCGGCATCGCGACCTCCACCGTGTCGGGCAGATTCAAAATCATTTTGCGCTCCGTCGTCGGCTGCCAGACATCCATCACCGCCTCGCAGACTTCGAGCGCGAACTCGACTTCCGTCGCCGAGAAACTCTCCGGCGAATATTGAAAAACCACATCGGTTCCTGCGAGCCGCGACACCCGCTCCTTCACCCACTGCGTTCCTCGCGTGGCCACTTTGACGATGTCGCTTTTCTCCATGCCGAAGACATAGCGCCGCTGCGCCGGCGACGTGCTGTTATACAAATGAATGATCGCCCGCTTGGCGCCGACGAGCGACTCCACGGTGCGCTCGATCAAGTCCTCGCGCGCCTGCACGAGCACCTGCACCGTGACGTCATCGGGAATGCGATTCTCCTCAATCAACCGCCGGTTGAACTCGAACTCCGTATTCGACGCCGACGGAAAGCCGACCTCGATCTCCTTGAAACCGCACCGCACCAGCGCGTCGAAAAGCTCCAGCTTCTGCGACACGTTCATCGGCACGGCGAGCGCCTGGTTGCCGTCGCGCAGATCGACGCTGCACCAGATCGGCGCGCGGGTTAAGACACGGTTGGGCCACTGCCGGTTCGGCAAAGCCACCGGCGGGAAAGGACGATATTTGCTGCTTGGATTGGAAATCATAATTCAGGTGGAGGACTTAAAATTCAGCGGCAGCCACCGCTTCCACCGTGAGCAGCGCAGCCGACGTTTACGAGAGAAATGGCAACGCTCCGGGCAAAACCCGGAGCTTCGTAAGTCGGCTGGTCAAATGCGCAAACATTGGCGGCACGTTAGCCGCGCGCGGCGAAATTTCAATGCTTCAGTTTAGGACGCGGTGAAAGTGTAAACATCACACGCGATGACTCCGGGACAGACTTCCCGCTCACTCTCCGGGCGCTCCCGACGGCGAGCTGGCTGGCGGAGGATTGCCCGCGGCGCGGTTGGGGCCGAAGCATTTTGCGCAGAGCCACCGGGTCAAAAAGAGCATCGCGAAGAAAAAGACGATCAACTGCGCGATCCGCAGCGCGATATGGTTCATCCGGCGCTGGGTGAACGCCTCGACCTCGGACATCCGGGCGTTGAACGCGGAAGCCGATTCGAGCTGGAGCGAGGAATCGACAAACAGCCGCGCCTCCCGCGCCATCCCGGTCGCTTTCTCGAAAACCGGCCCGTATTCCGTGATATCAAACGGCCGGCCCGGCGCCTTCGGCGTTTCGCCCGGCACCGGCGGTGCATTGATCGTGTGCATCAACTGGTCGAACGCCGTAAAGGTCCCGGTGAGAGTCTCGCCGGTTTGCCGCGCCTCCACCACCAGCGCCTTTCCGTTCACCGTGATCTGGTTCACCTGATCGAGCGTCTTTTGAAATTCCTCCTGCCTTTGGTCGAGCTTCCTTGTTTCTTCCGCGACGGTGTTCGACACCTGCTCGACCGACGCGAGCGTCCGCTGCAGCTCGGGATTTTCCAGCACCGCCTGCACGGTGCGCTCGGTCTGCCATTGCAGCAGCCGCGGCATCCGCTCGGTGTAAAAGAGCGCCTGTTCCCCGAAATCGGTGACGGTTTGAATGGAGCGATTCGCCTCGCCGATCTGCGCGAAGAGGCCCTTCACCACCGGGTTCTGCTGCTCCACTCCGGCGCGCGCCTTCGCGAAATCATCGAAGCGCACGAACGGCAGCAGGCCGACGTCCTTGTGATGGGAGCGCCATTCGCGAATCAGCTTTTTCGTCTCACTGATCTCCGCCGGGGTCAGGAATCTCCCCGCCAGTTCCCACACCTCCACATAGGCATCGCTGAAGATCTTGATCACCGGCGCGCTATGGTCCGTGCCGAGGATTTTTTGCGCGCGCCCTTCCTCGACCCAGTTCATTTTTTGCAGCGTCACCACGACGCAAAGATCGAGCAACTGTCCGAGCGGATTCGGGCTCGCGGCGATGTCGTAAACCGACGTCGAGCTATGCAGCTTCAGCCGGAGCGCCTGCTTCCGCGCCTCGTAGTCGGGGTTATCCTTCGCGGCCTTGTCGCACGCATCCGAGAGATAAGTGACATAGCGGTCCGCAAAGCCTTTGGTGGCCTGGTCGATTTCCTTCAAGCGTGCCGCCGTCGCCGCCTGTGCTTCCCGCGATTTCGACTTGGATTTGAAAAGGCTGAACTCGGCCCGGGCCGGCGGCGACCCGGAAACGAGCAGCGCCATCGCCAGCAAAAGCGAAAATCCCGCCGACCTGCGCACTCCGGTCAAGGTGAGATCGTCGGCATTCATTCGTCGGAAACAAAAGCGGGCGCCCGCAGGCGGTTCCGCCGCCCATCTTCCCCGCAGCGAAAAGCCATCGCCTATCGGACCTTGGTCTTACGAAGCGGGCTGATCAAATTTCCTCATCGGATACCAACTTGGATGGAATGCTGCCGACATCGGATTGGGCCGCCCATTCCACGGTTTCGATCTTGGCTACTCGATGTTTAATGCCGGCAAGTTCTTGCTCTGACATATCTAGGTTATGCGCCTCAGCGTAATAAGGATCGATCCTCAACTCCTAGTAGTAAAAGACGCGAACGCCGAGGTTAGTTTCCTAAAAAGCGGTTATTTTGATGCCACTCTAGGAACGCGGAAGATGGCATTTCACGTTCATTGGATGGAAGAACCATTAGCTCTCTGCCATGAAGCGCATAGTAATCACGGCCGTTAGAATACTCCTCACGAATCCTCTTACTTACCTCGACTCTTAGGTCGTTAGTTACCGTCATATAACCGCTGTCGAAGAGGGTATGCAGATCTGATCGAAGAAAGAGACCATTCGAAATCTCATGTGGTCCTTCATTTGCGTAGGGTTTAATATGTGCTGCTTGCAGCACCGGAAGTGTGCGCTCTCCTGTAATAGCACAACGCCGGTGGTAAGCTTCCATCACGACGACCCGAAATCCTCCCTGTCCTAATCGAGGTCTAACGAGTCGTGGATCGCCATAGCGTGCAGCTTCCTCAAATATTACGTTATCAGTCCGATTTTGAAGCCGCAGCTGAATCTCCTCATATAAACGAGCGCCTTCGCCGGTGCTTGTATCGTAAGACTTGCCACTTACAATATTAGGAGACCAATCAAGAGGTGGCGATATTGACTCTTCATCAGAAAAGTAAAAGGGCTGAGTCAATATAGTGCAACCTATCGTAGGATTAAGTTCATTATCTTCCCGGAGTGAACTTATCTTGCTCTGAAATGCAGCTAGAGATCCCACCCCATTTGCATTTCCAAATACATCCCACGCTAGACTGAGTGGTAGTGGTGTGTGCCGCAAAAAAAATGCCCCGCCTACTATCCGGTTTTGTGGATACCTTGTCTTAAATAAGAATAATTCGCCCGGCACAATTGCACGAAACTCAGCAACGCTCCGTGGACGCCAGAAGTTCATTTCTTCTGCTTGTCTTGCACGGAGAAATTCAAACCAATCACTATCAGTGATGCCTATATAGAGTTTCATCAAGGATGATAGGTAATCGCGACTATTACGGACCTTTTCAAAGAAATACGATCTTCTAATTCCTCGACGCTGTATCCAGTGATTGCGTTAGCCCGGGGGCGGCGGTGTGGAGGCGGGTGTCTACGGTGATGAGTTTTTGGCCGTGGTGGCGGGCGATAGCGAGGAAGCGCGCGTCGCAGGCGCTAATGTGATGTTGCACGCCGATTTGCAGGACGTCGGTGTGGGCGGCGTTGTCGAGTTTCGACTCGAAGAGCTTTTCGGCGGCGGCGAGGACGGTGTTAAGTCCCCGGCGAAAGCAGGGAAAGCGGGACAGATTTGGCCCATATCGAATGATGTAAGGCTCTTAATACGAGGCATGTCCATATTTTACCTCACGGGCGACGAGTTCTCCCCTTGGGGGAATGTCTGCGCCCTTTGGGGAGGGGTGTTGCCCCTGCGGGATAGCGGTTTCCCCCGAGGGGAAAAGTGTTTTCCCCTCGGTTCCCGGACTGCTCCCGGAAGGGAGAAGTGTGCTCCCGGCGGGACAGGGGTCGTCCCCTTGGGGCGCGATGTTTTCCCCAAGGGGCGACGACTGTTCCCTGCGGGGCGATGTGTGCGTCAGCAGGGGGATTTTGCCGAAAAAACGGCGAAGGTTACGGCTTCGCAGTGACGGGGGCTGTTCCCGTCGGGGCGGTCTTGGCGCCGCGTGCTGCTTCGTTGATCATCCCGCCGCGAAGCTGCCGGAGTTGATGGCTCAAATGGGCGTCCTCGCCGAGTTCGCTGATGAGCGCCTCGGCGGCGCTGCTCGCCTCGGTGTAGTAATCGCCGGTCGCCGCCTGCGAAAGGTCGGTCGCTTCCATCCATTCGGCCTTTTTCTGCGTTTGGTTGGCTTCGGCCTTGGTCGCGGCGTCCTGCTTGGCGGTGAGCACGGCGATGCGCTTGGCGAGGTTGAGGCCCTTGTCGGTTTTTGCCACGGCGGCGGCGGTATCGGGCGCGCCGTAGATTTCGAGGATGCGGTCGCCAAAGGCGCGTTGCTGGTCTTCAGTGAGTTTTGCCATAGTGCGGCAGAGATAAGCATGAAACGCCGGCGGCTGTCTGTCGGTCACGGTGCTTCTTTTTTCGGGCCGGTTTGCTTAGGGGCGAAAGCATGGTTCTCAGGGTTTGCGCCGTCCGGGGTTTTTTCGGCTTGCAACATCGCACATCGCTAGTTTTACTCCCGTTTTTCCGCCGGACGGTTGTGATGAATACCGAAGATGTTGCACGAGAGCGTGTGTTGATCGTATCGGGCGTTCCCTTGATACGGCGGGGCGTGTCGTCGCTGATCACGGAGTCGGGGCGATACGAGATTTGCGGCGAAGCGCTCAATGCGCACACAGCGCGGATGCTTTGCGAGAATGAAAAACCGGATCTGATCGTGCAGCACGCGTATCCGGTGCTCGGCGAGGCGATGTTGCTGCTGCGGGATTTTGCGCGGCTGCACCGGCGGGCGCGGACGCTGGTGATCGCGCCGACGGAAGACGCGGCGATCATCCAGCGGATGTTTTCCGCGGGGGCGCGCGGATATATCCGATTCGACGACGGCGATGTATTGGCGGCGCTCGATGCGCTCGCAGCGGGCGAGGTGTTCCTGGATGCGCACGTGCAACGGACGCTGGTGCGCGATTTCGTAAGCGGCGAACTGCGGACGCGGACGAGCGCGATCGACCGGCTCACGCCGCGGGAGCTGTGCGTCTTTGAACTCATCGCGCGCGGACACGACACGCGCAGTATCGCGGCGAAGATGTGCATCAGCACGAAAACGGTGGAGACGCACCGCGGAAAAATCCAGCGCAAGCTGCGGTTGAGGCGCCGGTGTGAATTGCCGCTGCGCGCGCAGCAGTGGCTGAACGGCGATGCGATGCGGATGCGGCTCGCGGGCATCCACGAGGCGACGCCGCAGCAGTAGCGTTTTCACAAACACAAATCCGCTCCCAATCGGCGGCGCATCCGTTAAATAGAACGCACATGAAAGCCGTCGCCGTTTTTCCGCAGAGCCGTGAGTTGCGCGTCATCGATGATCATCCGGAGCCGAAGATTTCCGCGCCGACGGAGGTGAAGCTGCGGATGCTGGAGGTCGGCGTGTGCGGGACGGACAAGGAGATTTGCCACTTCGATTACGGCACGCCGCCCAACGGGTCCGATTATCTCGTGCTCGGGCATGAATCGCTCGGCGAAGTCGTCGAGATCGGGCCGGGAGTCACGTCGCTAAAGCCAGGCGACCTTGTCGTGGTGATGGTTCGCAGGCCATGTGAGGAGCCGGGCTGCGTCGCGTGCCGGGCGGGACGGCAGGATTTTTGTTATACCGGCAAATTCAAGGAGCGCGGGATCAATCAACTCCACGGGTTCATGGCGGAGTTCGTGGTGGACGACGAAAAATACATGTTTCGCGTGCCGCCGGAATTGCGCGGCATCGGCGTGCTGACAGAGCCGCTGACAATCGCGGAGAAAGCGCTGCGGGAGGTGAACAACGTGCAACTGCGCCTGCCGTGGGCCTGCCCGGTCGAGCCGGGAAAACCGCGCGAGTTTTGTCACAACGCGGTCGTGCTCGGCGCGGGTCCGGTCGGTCTGCTCGGCGCGATGGCGCTGGCGACGTCGGGTTTCAAGACGTTCGTCTATTCGCGCGACGAGAAACCGAACGCCGGCTCGGACTTCGTGGAAAAAATCGGCGGCACCTACATTTCATCGAGCACGCACAACATCGAGCAGCTCGCGGAGGAAGTGGGAAACATCGATCTCGTGTATGAAGCGACCGGCGCGTCGAAATTCGCGTTCGACACGCTGCGTGTGCTCGGGACGAATGGCGTCTACATTTTCACCGGAGTGCCCGGCCGCAAAGGGCCGATCGAGCTGGATACCGACACGATCATGCGCAATCTCGTTTTGAAAAATCAGGTTGTCTTCGGCTCGGTGAATGCGGGACGCGACGCATATACCGGAGCGATCGAGGACCTCGCGAAATTCGAGCAGCACTGGCCCGGCGCGGCCGCGTCGCTCATCACAGGGCGTTATCCGATCACCGACGCGTCGAAGCTCGCATGCCAGGGCGTGGGCGGAATCAAGAACGTGGTGGCGATTAACCAATGACGAATTACGAATGACTAATGACCAATCGCGCGCGAACCGCTAAACTCGCCTCCCTCTGATTAGTCATTCGTCATCGGACACCGATCGTTTTCCTTCACCCGAGCATCAGCGGCTCGCCGAGGATGCCGCGCGCACGCAAAACTGGAAACGCTGGGCGCCATATTTGAGCGAGCGCCAGTGGGGAACGGTGCGTGAAGATTATTCGGCGGACGGCGATGCGTGGAATTATTTCCCGCACGAACATGCCCGCAGCCGCGCGTATCGCTGGGGCGAGGACGGACTGCTCGGTTGGAGCGACCGCGAATGCCGGCTTTGCTTTGCGGTGGCGTTGTGGAATGGGCGCGACCCGATTTTGAAAGAGCGGCTCTTCGGCCTGACGAACGCGCAGGGGAATCACGGTGAGGATGTAAAGGAGCACTATTTTTACATCGACTCGACGCCGACACATTCCTACGCGAAGGCGCTCTACAAATATCCGCAGGCGGAATTTCCCTATGCGCGTTTGGTTGCTGAAAATGCACAGCGCGGGAAAGACGAGCGGGAGTTTGAACTGGCCGATGCGGGCGTGTTCGATGAGTCGCGCTATTTCGATGTCTTCACGGAATATGCGAAAGCTGCGCCGGACGACATTTGCATCCGTTTAACCATTTGCAATCGCGGGCCGGACGCGGCGAAGATTCACGTGCTGCCGATGCTCTGGTTTCGCAACACGTGGAGCTGGGGCTGCTCGCACGAAGGCTGCACGCTCAAGCCGAGGATCGAGCAGCAGAGCGGCTCGGCGCTGATCGCGACGCAGCCGACGCTCGGCAGTTTTCATTTTGCAGTCGAAACGGAAGCGCCGTTTCTTTTCACGGAAAACGAGACGAATAACGCACGGCTTTTCTCCTCGGAAAACGCGTCGCCGTTTGTAAAAGACGCGTTTCACGAATTCGTGGTGCATGGAAAAACCGACGCGGTGAATCCGCAGCGCGTCGGAACGAAAGCGGCGGCGCATTACGCGCTGGAGATTCCGGCTCAAGGCGAAGTCGTGCTGCGCATGCGGTTGACCACGCAAAGCGCTGCGACATTCGCTGATTTCGAGAATGTCTTCGCGCAGCGCATCGCCGAGGCTGATGCGTTTTACGAAACGAAAATCCCGGAGGGCCTTTCCGCCGATCAACGCAACATCGTGCGCCAGGCTTACGCGGGGCTGCTTTGGTCGAAACAGTTTTACAACTACATCATCAAAGACTGGCTCGCGGGCGATCCCGCGATGCCGCCGCCCCCGCCGCAGCACGCGCGGACGCGGAATTTCGACTGGCAGCATCTGTTTAACAGCGACGTGATCTCAATGCCGGATAAATGGGAATACCCGTGGTATGCGGCGTGGGATCTCGCGTTTCACATGATCCCGTTCTCACGGATCGATCCCGATTTCGCGAAGCAGCAGCTCCTGCTGTTTTTGCGTGAGTGGTATATGCATCCGAGTGGCGCGCTGCCGGCCTACGAGTGGAATTTCCGCGACGTGAATCCGCCGGTGCATGCGTGGGCCTGCTGGCGCGTTTACAAAACGAGCGCGCGTGACGGCGAGCGCGACCGGCTTTTTCTCGAGCGCGCTTTTCAAAAGCTGCTGTTAAATTTCACGTGGTGGGTCAACCGCAAGGACGTGAATGGCCGCCACATTTTTTCCGGCGGCTTTCTCGGGCTCGACAACATCGGCCTCTTCGATCGCTCCAAGCCGCTGCCGAACGGCCAGTCGCTCGCGCAGGCCGATGGCACGGCGTGGATGGCATTTTACTGCGGCACGATGCTGTCGATGGCGATCGAGCTCGCGCAGACGAATCCCGCCTATGAAGACATTGCGTCGAAATTTTTCGAGCATTTCGTGGACATTGTCGATGCGATGAATGCGATCGGCGGCGAGGGACTTTGGAACGAGGAGGACGGATTTTACTACGACCAGCTGCTCGTCGATGGCCAGGCGCTGCCGCTGCGTGTGCGCTCGATCGTCGGCGTGATTCCGCTGCTCGCGTGCGAAATTCTCGAGCAGGAAACCATCGAAAAACTTCCCGGCTTTCGCAAACGGATGCGCTGGTTCATTCACAACCGCCCCGATCTCGCCGACAACATTTCCTACATGGAAAAAAAAGATGACTGTGGCGAATCGCATGTCACGCGGCGGCTGCTGGCGATTCCATCTCGTGAGCGTCTACTGCGCGTGCTTCGCTACGTCCTGGATGAAAGCGAATTTCTTTCGCCGCACGGCATGCGTTCACTTTCGCGGAAATACCAACAGCCGTATGTGCTCCGTTTTGACGACTCCGAGCACTGCATCAGCTACGAGCCCGCCGAGTCGCGCACAGGGTTGTTCGGCGGCAACTCGAACTGGCGCGGCCCCATCTGGTTTCCGCTCAACTATCTGCTCATCGAGGCGCTCGAGCGTTATCACCATTACTACGGCGACGAGTTGCAGGTCGAATGTCCCGCCGGCTCCGGCAAAATGCTCAACCTCGCGGAAGTGGCCCAGGAACTAGCGCGGCGGCTCGCGGGCATTTTCGAGATGGACGAAAATGGACGCCGTCCGTGCCACGGCGACGACGCGCGTTTCGCCGCCGATCCGCACTGGCGCGACTACCTTTTGTTTTATGAATACTTTCACGGCGAAAATGGCCGCGGACTCGGCGCAAGCCATCAAACCGGCTGGACCGCGCTTGTCACGCGCTGCCTTGGGATCATCGGCCGCATCTCGGAATGAAGTGGATTTTCGCTGACGACAACCACGCGGATCTCGCCGCGTCGCTTTGCGGCGAGTTGCGGCTCGCGCCGTTTCTCGCATCGATGCTCTGCCGTCGCGGCATCACGTGCGCGGACGATGCAAACCGTTTTCTTTTTCCAAAACTGAAATCGTTGAGCGATCCATTTCTGCTGCCGAACATGCGCGCGGCAATCGAGCGCATTCTCACTGCGATTGATCGAAAAGAGCGCATTGTGCTTTACGGCGACTATGACGTGGACGGCGTCACGTCGCTCGCGCTCTTCACGCGCGTGCTGCGCGCTTTCGGCGCGGATCCAAAGCCATTTCTGCCACTGCGCATGGACGAAGGCTACGGATTGAGCAACGACGGCATCGCGCGTTGCGTTAACACGCTGCAGCCGCAGCTCCTCATCGCGCTCGACTGCGGCACCTGCTCGCACGACGAGATCGCGTCACTGAACGCGCGCAGCGTGGACGTAATCGTATTCGACCATCACGAGTGCAAAGGCGCGCGACCCGATTGCGTCGCGCTCGTGAATCCAAAACTCGGTGATGATTTTCACTACCTCTGCACCGCCGGCATCGTCTTCAAAGCGTGCCACGCGTTGCTGAAATCGCGGCCACTCGCGCAATTCGATTTGCGCGAATATCTCGACCTCGTGGCCCTCGGCACCGTCGCCGACATCGTGCCGCTCGTGCATGAAAATCGCGCGCTCGTCCAGCGTGGCTTGGAGCAGCTCGGATGCACACGTTGGCCGGGCATTCGCGCGCTGATGGAAGTCGCCGGCGTGAGCGCGCGGATTCGACCGGGCGACATCGGCTTTAAACTCGGTCCTCGCATCAACGCCGCCGGCCGCCTCACCAGCGCGGAACAAGCGCTGGAGTTGCTGCTGACGGAAGATCCCGTTCGCGCCCGCGAACTCGCCACGATCCTCGATGCGCAAAATCGCGAACGGCAGGATGTCGAAAAACAAATCGTTAAGCATGCGGAGGAAAAGCTGCGCGCGCAGTTCGATCCGAAACGCGACGCCGCCATCGTGCTCGGCGAACCTGGCTGGCATCCGGGCGTTCTCGGCATCGTCGCTTCGCGCATTTCCAAAGGGCATCACCGGCCAACGCTCGTCATCGGCTTTGATGAAAACGGCATCGGCAAAGGCAGCGGACGCAGCATTGACGGGCTTTCGCTGGTAAAAGCGCTCGGCGAATGCGCGGAGTTTCTCGACAAATTCGGCGGGCACGAAATGGCCGCCGGAATGACGATCCGGCAGGATCGCTTCGCTAAATTCCAAGAAGCATTTTTGCGCTGCGCCCGTGCGTTGCTAAATGACGATCAACTGCTGCCGCGGCTCCGGGTCGATTGCGAAGTTTCGCTGGCCGATGTGAATTTCGATTTTCTCGGCAGCCATGATCTGCTCCAGCCGTTCGGTGTCGGAAATCCTCAGCCGACATTTTTCGCGCGCAAAATCTTCCCGAACGACTCGCGCATTTTGAAAGAAAAACACATTCGCTTTTTGCTCCGGCAAAATGGTCGCACGCACCCGGCGATTTATTTCAACGCCGCTGAGATCGCGTTGCCGCAGCCGCCGTGGGACGTCGCTTTTCAAATCGATCGCAACGAATGGCAGGGCAACGTAAGCGTGCAGCTCGAAATCAAAGCAGTGCGCGCGGCGGAAACATGAGCGACGAATTTCTCGCGAAGTCGCTCCACGAATTCGACTCGCTGCCGGCGCAGCGCGTCCGCGCGCTGGAGCGCTTCGGGCTCGGCACGGTCGATGAGTTGCTCACGCATTATCCGCGGCGCTACGAAGACCGCACAAAGTTCGACCATTTTCCGCAGCAGGAATCCGACACGCCGGTTTGCGTGTGCGGAACCGTTGTGAAAACAAGCGAAAAGCGTCTGCCGGGCTGGAAAAAAATGTTCGAAGTGACGCTCGAGGAGGAGCAGCCGCACGCGCTAAGCGAGCCGCTGATTTGCCGCTGGTTCAATGTCCACTTCGTCCAAAAAATGATCGCGACCGGACAGCGGCTCGTCGTTTACGGCAAACCGAAATTGCGCGCGAAAAAGATCTGCATCGATCATCCCGAGTTCGAGATCGTCGAGAACGATGACGATGTATCGATTCATTTGAAGCGAATCACGCCGATTTATCGCGCGACGGAAGGGCTTAATCAACGCGTGCTGCGCGAGACGATTTACCGCGTGTTGGATAAACTACGCGGCATGGAAATCGAAAGCCGATTGCCCGCAGAGCTAGATTCCATGGGATTTGGCGACGCATTACGGCAAATCCATTTTCCTGACGACGAGGCGCAGCTCGCGAATGCGAAGCGGCATCTCGTGCTGACGGAATTTTTCGCGATGCAATTATTCGTCGGTGCAAAACGCGCGGAGACGATTTCGCGCAAGGGCGAATCACATTGCGGACGCGGCGACTTGCTCACGCGTTTCCAAAAGTCACTGCCGTTCCCGCTGACGGGCGCGCAACAACGTGCCATCGCGGAGATTCGCGCCGATCTCGCCGTTCCGCGTCCGATGAACCGGCTGCTGCACGGCGATGTCGGCTCGGGCAAAACCGTCGTCGCGCTCTCGGCAATGCTGCTCGCGGTCGAAGCCGGCTTCCAGTCCGCGCTGATGGCGCCGACGCAAATTTTGGCGGAGCAGCACTACCTCAATTTCCGACGAATGCTGGATCCGCTGGACATCGCGATCGCATTGCGCACCGGCTCGCGCACGGAAGATCCGCTGCCGCTTTTGTCCGGCGAACCGCAGATCGTCATCGGCACGCACGCGCTGCTTTACGAGCAGAACACAAATTTTAAAAACCTGGGACTCGTCGTGATCGACGAGCAGCACAAATTCGGCGTGATGCAGCGCGCGCGCTTGATTGAGCAGGCGACTGCTCCGGACGTGCTCGTGATGACGGCAACGCCGATTCCGCGGACGCTCACGATGACGGTTTACGGCGATCTGGACGTCTCGACCATCGACGAGCTGCCGGCGAATCGCGGCAAAATCATCACCGCCGTGCGCGACGCGTCGAAGCTTACGGAGGCGGTCGCATTTATCCGCGAGCATCTCGAAAAAGGCCGTCAGGCTTACATCGTCTATCCGCTCATCGATGAGTCGGCGAAACTCGAGGCGAAAGCCGCCGCGCAGGAATTTGAGAAATGGCAGACGTTGCTCGCTCCGATGCGTTGCGAACTGCTGCACGGTCGGGTCGAGCCCGCGGAAAAGGATGCGATCATGGAGCGCTTCCGGCACGGCGAAACGAAAGCGCTTATCGCCACATCGGTGATCGAGGTAGGCATCGACGTGCCGAATGCAAACATCATGCTCATTGAAAATGCGGAGCGATTCGGGCTGGCGCAGTTGCACCAGTTGCGCGGTCGCATCGGACGCGGCGGGCACAAGTCGTATTGCATTTTGATCAGCGACGCGACGAATGCGGAGGCGATCGAAAAATTGCGCACGCTGGAAGAAACGTCGGATGGTTTCAAAATCGCCGAGGCCGATCTGCGGCTGCGCGGACCGGGCGATATTTTGGGCACGGCGCAGAGCGGTTTGCCTCCGCTTAAGCTCGGCGATCTGCTTGCCGATCAAGAATTGATGCGGCTCGCGCGCGAAGCAGCCGCGAAGATCTTTGCGAGCGATCCATTTTTGGAGCGTGCGGAAAACAAACGTTTTCGCGATTTGATTGTCGAACGCAGGAAACTCACCTTTGCCCAAATCAGCTAAATGAAACGATTCGTCATTTTTGTCCTCCTCGTCGCCCTCAGCGTGCTCGCTCTTTATCGCTGGAATGAACAACGCAACCCGCCTTTTCGGCCGGAAAAATTCACGCCTGCGGAAGGCGCAAAGCTCGACCTCAACGACGTCAAAGTCCTCGCCGCGATGGAGGAGGAATACACGAAGCTTGTCGATGCGGTCGTGCCGTCGGTGGTCAGCATCACGGCCTCGCGCAAAGTGCCGATGGGTTATCTGGTCGATCCATTCGAGCTGTTGTTTAACCGGCGGTTGCGCGGTGTTCCGCAGGAGCGCGAACAGCGATCGCTCGGCTCCGGCGTCATTGTTTCGAAAGAGGGACACATTTTGACGAACAATCACGTCGTCGCCGATGTGGACGAAGTGCGCGTGCAGTTGAGCAGCGGAAAGGAAGTGCCGGCAAAAGTGATCGGCACTGATCCGCAAAGCGATATCGCGGTCTTAAAAATCGATGGCGAAAATGTGACACCGCTGCCGCTCGCTGACTCGGATCAGGTCAAAGTGGGCCAGCGTGTGATCGCGGTCGGCAATCCATTCGGGCTTGAGGAAACCGTCACGCAAGGAATCGTCAGCGCGAAAGGCCGGCGCGCGATGCAGGACAGCGCGAACGAATTTTTCCAGACCGACGCGGCGATCAATCCCGGCAATTCCGGCGGCCCGCTCGTGAATTTGCGCGGCGAGATTATCGGCATCAACAACGCAATCGGCGGACAAACGGGGAACTGGGCCGGCATCGGTTTCGCCATTCCGTCAAACGTCGCGCGGCGCACGATGGACAGCATTTTAAAAACGGGTCATGTCGTGCGCGGTTATCTCGGCGTGGTTATTCAGCCGCTCACGCCAGATCTCGCGCAGCAGTTTGGCGTGAAGGACGCGCGTGGTGCCCTGGTCGCGGAGGTCACGCCCGATTCCCCGGCGGAAAAAGCCGGCATTAAAAGCGGTGACGTCATCGTGAAATTCAACGGCAAAAATGTGCGCGATGTGCAGGATTTGCGCGCGCGAGTCGGGGAAATCGGCATCGGCGAAAAAGCCGATGTAACGGTCAAGCGCGGCGACATGGAAAGCACGTTGACCGCAAAAATCGAAGAGCAGCCGGAAAACTTACAAGCCGGTCCGTCGCGCGCGCCGGCGAATCCTTTGCAGCCGCAAATCCCGCAGCAACCCGCGATGCGCGGCGCGCTCGCCGGTGTGACCGTAAACGAAATTCCGCCGGATCATCGCGGTGATCTGCCGGAAAATGTGCACGGCGTGATGGTCGCCGAGGTTGATCCGAATTCGCCAGCGGCAGAGTCTCTCCAAGCCGGCGACGTAATCGAAGAAATCGACCGGCAGCCAATCAACTCAGTGAAAGATTACGACCGCATCGCGCAGTCGCTCAACGGCAGCGAAAAACACATGTTATTCATTGCGCGGGGCAGAACACGGTCGTTCGTTGTGTTACAGCCCGGTTAAATCGCCTACGCTTTTAGTTCCTGGCCGGTATTTGCATCGGTCACCATGAATTGCTCGTGATGATACGTCGGATCGGCGCGGAACGTGAGCCGACCGGCGTATTTGCGCTCGATGTCGATGAGCAATTCCTCGTCCTGTTCGCGCAAGCGTTGCAGCACGGCAGGATTCACGATCACTTTGATGTCATGAATCGTGTCCTGATATTTACGCATGATCGTATGGAGCGCGCGTTGCAATTCGACACTCATCGTCATCGCCGTCTTCACGCGACCGCGACCGTTGCAATACGGGCACGACTCGTAAACGGAGCCGCTCAAACTTTCCTGCGCACGCTGCCGGGTCATTTCCATCAAGCCGAGTTGCGAGATGGCTAAGACATGCGTTTTCGCTTTGTCGCGACGCAGCCGCTCTTTCATCCGCTGATAAACGGACTGCTGATCGCGCCGGCTTTTCATGTCGATGAAGTCACCGATGATGAGTCCGCCGATATTGCGCAGGCGAAGCTGGCGCGCGATTTCGTCGGCGGCTTCCAGATTCGTTTGCAGAATCGTTTTCTCGACGTCCTTGCTGCCTTTGTTCCGGCCCGTGTTCACATCGATCGCGATGAGCGCCTCGGTTTCGTCGATGACGATGTAGCCGCCGCACTTGAGCCAAACCTGGCGGTGAAATGCGTCGTCGATCTGTTTTTGAACGTTGAATTTTTCGAAGATTGGCTGCGGCTCGCTGTAAAACTGAATGCGGTTTTTCGAGCGGCGCGAAATCTGGCCAACGAGATTTTGCATGCGCTCGACTGCGTGCTGGTCGTCGCAATAAACGGCATCGATCTCGTCAGTCAAAAAATCTCGCACGGTGCGCTCGATCAAATCCGGTTCGCGAAAAACGCAATCGGGCGCGGGTTTCGTTTTCATTTGCTCTTCAATCGAGCGCCATTGCTCGAGCAGCAGGCCGATATCGCGCACGAAATAGCGCGCGCGCTGGCCTTCGCCGACGGTGCGGACGATCACACCCATGCCTTCCGGCACGTTGAGTTCCTGCAAAATTTTGCGGAGTCGCTGGCGCTCTTTTGGATCTTCGATCTTGCGAGAGATGCCGCTTTGGTCGCTGAAGGGCATCAACACAAGGTAACGCCCCGCTAACGAAATGTTTGTCGTGATGCGCGGGCCTTTGGTGCTGATCGGGCCTTTGGTAACTTGCACGAGCACTTCAGAGCCGACCGGATAAATCTTGGGAATATCCGCCGCAGTGATGCGCTTTTGCTGCTTTTTCTGGCCGCGATCGACTTGCTCGACGCCACTGTCGAGCGCCGCAGGCAACGCATCCCAGAAATGCAAAAACGCATTCTTTTCAAAACCGATGTCGACGAACATCGCTTTCAGCCCGTGTTCGATGTTTTTAACACGGCCTTTAAAGATGCTGCCGACGATGTTGCGGTCGCTTTCGCGCTCGATGTTGTATTCCTCGAGCACGCCGTTTTCCAGCAGCGCCACACGGCGCTCGAGTTTCTCGCTGTTGATGACGAGTTTGATACCGGTCTGTTTAGACAGTCCGAGAATCCGTTTGACTCTCTCGATCATGAAATGAGTTCCTTATGGTTGGGGTTGCTTCCATCTAGAACGGCCAGCGCGGACGACGCTGCGGTTGCTGCGGCGCGGGCGCCTGCGGTCTGTTTGGATGGAAAAATTTTTCGAAAATGCTGCGCCGATCCTGTGCCGGCGGTTGTTGACGTTGTTGTTGCGCTTGTTGCGCACGCTGTGCACGCGGAATGATATGACCCTGCGCGTCGGCCTCCGGGCGAATATCGGGCGCTGCGCCGCCGCCGCTTATTTGCAATTTTTCGGCGGACGGCCCCTGGCTGTCGGCGGATTCCTCGTCACCACCCGCCGCGAGCTGCACGTTGCCTTCTTTGTAATCGGCGAGGGTCTCGACAGATTGAAATGGATGATCGTTGTGCGCGGGATCGAGACGCGCGAGCTGGACGTTGTAGCCGCCCTGATCCATTGCGAGGCATTGCTCGAGAATGTGTGCGGCTATCGGCGCGGCGACGCTTCCGCCGTGTTTGCCGCCTTGAACCATTGTTGCAATTACATATTTCGGATGATCGAACGGGGCGAAACAGCAAAACCACGCGATCGTTTCCTTTTTGCCGCGGTCGCTCGCCTGCGCGCTTCCCGTTTTTCCGGCAACGACGACATTTTTCAAACGCGCTTTTGCGCCCGTTCCGCCGCCGCCGGCGCCACCGGTTTCATTGACGACTTCCCACAGTCCATGACGGACGACATCAATCTGCTGCGCCGTTACTTCATTGCGCAAATCGTCGCGCACTTTCGGCTCATCCGGCACGGCGATCTTGCCATTGTCATCGAGAGCGGGTTTTCCGTCGGGCATCAACGCAGTTTTAACAAGACGCGGAGTGTAAGCAATGCCGCCGTTCGCGACCGTCGCGTAGGCCATCGCCATTTGCAGCGGGCTGGCGAGCACGTAGCCTTGTCCGATCGACACATTTGCGGTGTAGGCGTTCGACCATTTTTCTCGGGGGTATTTGATTTTCATCCAGTCCGGGCCCGGCATCACGCCTTCTTTTTCGTCGGAAAGACCGATGTCGTATTTTTGGCCAAAGCCGAGGATTTGCCCGATACGGTCGATGGAGTCAATGCCGGCTGCATTTCCGTATTGGTAAAAAAACGAATCGCACGAAACCTTGATCGCGTCGGCGAGGCCGAGCACGCCGTGCTGTCCGTGCTTTTCCGCGATCCAGCAGTGGAAAAAATGATCGCCGTATTGCACGCCGCCGGGACAGTTAAAATGGGCGTTCGCGAGGTTTTTGCGCAAGCCCGCGAGCGCGGTCACGATTTTAAAAGTCGAGCCCGGCGGAAAGCCGCTCACAGCGCGATTTGCGAGCGGCACGGCGTCGTCTTTCATCAGCACGCCCCAGTCTTTCTCCGAGACGCTCGGGATGAAAATGTTCGGATCGAATGACGGAACCGACGCCATCGCGAGGATGTCGCCGTTGTTGGGATCGATGACAACCGCAGCCGCACGGCCGAGCTGCGGATGGCGAAGCGCAAGTTCGGTGATGTATTGAATGCGAGCATCGAGCGTGAGGTAAACGTTCGCGCCCGGTTGCGCCGGCTCGGTGCGAACTTCGCCTTCGATCACTCCTTTAACGTTTCGTTGCATTACACGCACGCCCGGTTTTCCGCGCAGATATTTGTCCATGCTCTGCTCGATCTGTGATTTCCCCTCGAAATCGGGTTGGTAGAAATTGTAGTCGCGCACATCCGGTTCCAAGCTGATGTCGTTCGGCAAGCCGACGTAGCCGAGCAAGTGCGACGCGAGCGCGCCGTAGAGATATTGCCGCACCGGTTTGATGGAAATATCGACGCCCGGCAGGCCGACGTCGTGCTCGGAAAATTTTGCGATCGTTGGAAAATCGATGTCCTCGAGATACGTGAACGGCACTTCCGTGTCGTTGCGGAAATGCGTTTTCAGTTTCTTCGCATTGTAATCCTTCGCGAGGTCGAGATCTTCCAAGCGCGGCACGACCGCCGTGTTGACGATCTTCACGATGTCCGGCTCGGTTTTGTTTGTGAGCATGCCTTTGACCGGCGCCTGATACCGGATCTGCGGAATCACCTCGCCATGTTCGTGCGCCCGCTGGCGGAAGCCGCGCACCATGTCCGGCAAATAAAAATCGACTTCGTAACTCGCGCGATTCGTTACGAGCGGAATGCCGTTGCGATCGCGGATCTCGCCGCGCACCGATGGGATACGCACGGTCACTTGCGAGCGACCGGAGATTTTCGAGCGATAAACTTCGCCGCGCGCTACCTGCACCCACCACAGCCGCGCGATGATCGCGCTGAGCGCGCAGATCATTAAAAAACCGAGCGCGATGACCCGCAGTTCGATGCGTGGCCCGCGGCGGCGGCGCATGCGTGCCATTTATTGCACCACCTTTCTGCGCCGCGGTGCGACCCAGCCGAAAGTCAGCGCGATCGTTTGCAAAATAAAGTAAATAAGCGGCGCAATCATCATCGCGACCAGTCCCGCGCCGCCGATGCGCCACCAGACGATCTTTGGAAATAGAAATTCGCCGCGGCGAAACGTGATCATCAAATATTCCGCGAGCACCATCACCGAGACGAGCGGGCCGCTCATCAGGCAGTGAATTTCCCAGCCGTGACCGCGTTGATATAAAGGACGAAAACCGCTCATGATTGCGCCGAGCGCGGCGTAGAGAATTATCGACCAGCCCAGCGAGATTTCAACGTTCGAGTCGAGGATCTGCACATTCAGCGCGTCCCACATGAAACCGCTCGCGAACGCCAGCGCGAGCATGGCCCACGCAGGCAGTGAAATTGCGCCGAAAAAAAAGACGACCGGCATCAACATGACGCGGGCCTCGTGCAGCCACGGCAGCGCAGGGATGAAATGCTGCGCAACCAGCGCAACGAACGTCGCCACGAACAAAAACAAGAACAGCATCATTTCCGGCCCGTGACGATGAACACGTCCTCGATCGTCGTGAGGTCCACGGCCGGCACGAGCGTCGCGTGGCCGTCCAGCGCGCGGACTTCAAATTGCTTGATCACGCCGATCAAAATTCCCGACGGATAGACTCCGCCGACGCCGGACGTGTAAACTTTTTGTCCCGGCTTCAAGTCGGCTGTTTTGGAAAGAAAATTGAGGCTGATCTCGGGCAGCGCGTTGGTCGAAGTGCGCTCGCCTTTCACGATTCCCTGCTCGCGCGAGCCCTCGACATTCGATGCGACTTTGCAGTTTTCATCGGCGATCAAAAGAACCGTCGAAGCGTGCTCCGCGACTGTCGTCGTCTTGCCCACGAGCCCATCCTCGGTCAGCACAGGCATGTCCGGTTCGACGCCATCGGCGAAACCGCGATCGACTTTCACCGTGTTCCACCACGTCGTCGCATCGCGCGCAATGATGCGGGCCGGCACGAGTTTAAAAATGGAGCGTTCGCGATATTCGAGCGCGCGCCGCAGCTTGTTGTTCTCGAGGCCGAGATCGCGCAGCATTTGATTCGTTGCCTTCAGTTCCTTGAGCTCTACGCGCAGTTGCTCGTTCTCCTGCTCGATCTGGGGCAACGTTTTTAAGCCTTCGCGAATCGCCGTGATTTTCGTTTGCAGCGCCGATCCGGTTTTTAAAAACGGCGCGATGAAATCGAGAAACGCAGATTGAATTTTTTGCGTATTGCGCGGGCTCAGCGCGAATAATCCGGCCACCGCGAGGAGCAGGACGACAAACGCAATGATGTTCAGCCGGCGCATGTGCGAAAATGACGAATCCCGAATGACAAATGACGAATCAAGTCCCGATCGTCATTCATCATTCCGTTAATGCCATTGCCGGTCGGCCGTGGCGACTTGACGCAGGAACTTCAGCTCGTTGAGCGCGCGTCCGGTGCCTTCGGCGACCGCGCTGAGCGGGTCCTCGGCGACGTGCACCGGCAGGCCGGTTTCTTCCGTCAAAAGTTTGTCGAGCCCGCGCAGCAATGCGCCGCCGCCGGCGAGCACGAGTCCACGATCGACGAGATCCGCGCTCAACTCGGGCGGACAACGCTCGAGCGTCACGCGCACGCTTTCGACAATCGCATTGATCGGTTCGAGCAGCGCTTCACGCACTTCCTGCGAAGTGATGGTTAATGTTTTCGGCAGACCGGCAACGAGATCGCGGCCTTTCACCTCCATCGTCGTTTCTTTTTCGATCGGGTATGCCGAGCCGATTTTGATTTTGATCTCCTCCGCAGTGCGCTCGCCAATCATCAAGTTGTAAGCGCGCTTCATGTAATTGATGATCGCCTCATCGAGCTCGTCGCCCGCGACGCGGATGCTGCGCGAAAAAACGATTCCCGAGAGCGAAATCAGCGCGACCTCGGTCGTGCCGCCGCCGATATCGATGATCATGTTTCCCGCCGCGTCCTGCACCGGCAGGCCGACGCCGATCGCCGCAGCCATCGGCTCTTCGATCAAATAAACTTCACGCGCACCTGCACGCGTCGCCGAGTCTTTTACCGCGCGCTTTTCGACTTCGGTGATGCCCGACGGAACCGCGATCACGACGCGCGGACGCACCATTTTGCGGCGGTTGTGAACCTTCGCGATGAAGTGCCGCAGCATCGCCTCGGTGATTTCAAAATCAGCGATGACGCCATCTTTGAGCGGGCGAATCGCGACGATGTTGCCCGGCGTGCGTCCGAGCATGCGCTTCGCTTCATCGCCGACCGAGAGCACTTTGCTCGTGCCGGCCTGCACCGCGACGACCGACGGCTCGCGCAGCACGATGCCGTGATCTTTTACATAAACGAGTGTGTTCGCAGTGCCGAGGTCAATGCCGATGTCGTTGGAAAAAAGTCCGAATAGTCCGTTAAACATTCAAAAATGTGGTTGGTGGTAAAATTGTAAGTGATAATCGTCCGTGATTTTCGAAAAAGAAGTGGCAGCCTCGCGCTCACGCGCGATGGTCGCACCTGCAAAATAATGCCGCCCGCTTCATCGAAAAGGTTTCTATCTATGGACGCCGCATTTGCCACGTCAAGGCAAACATCTGCCCAAAGCGCAAGCTTTTGGTCGCTGAAAAATCGCGCCGTCCGCGCACGCGACTTTTTGCAGCCGATCCACACGCTGCACCTTTATGGCGCGGTGGGAATCACCGCGTTTGGCTGGACGCTTTCGCGCGTGCTCGGATTCGACTGCGTGCGTCTCGCGCCGCTCTGGTTCGCGGGCGCGCTGCTCGTTTACAATTTCGACCGGCTCAAATTCGATCCCGCCGATGCGATGAACACGCCGCAGCGTCTCGCGCGCCATTCGCGGCTGCGCAAAACGAGCATCGCGCTCGCAGTTGGTGCGGCGGTTTTTCTCGTCGTCTTTCCGCTGCTCACAGACGACTGGCTTTTGCTCGCGCTGACGATCGGCGCAGGGGTCGTGTCGCTAAGCTACTCGTTTCCGCTACTCGGTTTTCGCTGCAAAGACGTGCCGGTCGTGAAGACGCTTTTCGCGCCGACGCTCGTCGCGCTCGCGTATTTTGTTCCGCCGATGCTTCGACACGAATTGCGAATGAACGCTGCCGCCCCGGCCGCATGGGTCTGGATTTTTCTGACGTTTAACATGATGCTTTGCGACCTGCGCGACCTCGAAGGCGATCGCCGGATCGGCACGAAAAGCCTGCCGGTGCTGCTCGGCCGTCGCGGAACCGCGCTCCTGCTGTGGACGATGATCGCGGTGCTTGCAATCATCGCATTTTTAAACGGCTGGCAAATGTTCGCGCTCATCACCAGCGCGTATCTCGTGTCACTTTTGATCGCGCTGCGAAAAGCGCGCGCGGAATCTTTTTACGAATGGTTCGCCGAGGGCATGCTCTTGCTGCCGCCAATGGTGTGGCTGATCTCCGGCGCGTTTTAGCAGGAAGTCGGCAGCTCCTGCACGAGTTTCACCGCGTGCGGAATCGCGCCTAAAACAAACGACAAACACTCGACGGCACCGCTCGGTTTTCCCGGCAGCGCGATTACGAGCGCATTGTCCACGACCGCGGCCATGTTTCGCGAAAGAATCGCGTTCGGCGTGATCTTCATCGATTCCGCGCGCATCGTTTCGCCGAAGCCCGGCAGCTCCACGCGCATGATGCCGCGGATCGCCTCCGGAGTGACGTCACGTTTCGCGATCCCAGTTCCGCCGGTTGTTAAAATCAATGCGCAGCCCTGCGCGGCGAACGATTTGATCGTCTCCTGGATGCGCGCGAGCTCGTCCGGCACGATGCATTCGGCGAGCACGAGCCATCCGTTCTTTTGCGCAAAATCGCGCAGCGCCGGCCCGCCAAGGTCTTCGTATTCGCGCGCCGCCGCGCGATCGGAAATGGTAATGACGCCGACGTTAAGCTGCATCGCGTTTTGATTTGGAAACCAGACGCACGTCATCGACGACCATCGCTTTATCGACGGCCTTGCACATGTCGTAAATCGTCAGCGCCGCGACGCTCACCGCGGTCAACGCCTCCATTTCCGCGCCGGTCTGGCCGATCGTGCGCACGCTGCTCGTGATCGTGATGCCGTCGGGCGCGGTGGAAAAATTCACCTCCACGTGATTGAGCAAAAGCTGATGACACAGCGGAATCAGCTCCGCAGTCCGCTTTGCAGCTTGAATCGCGGCGATTCGCGCCGTCGCGAGCACGTTGCCTTTTGCGATGTGGTTTTGCTCGATCAGCGCGAGCGTTTCGCGGGCGAGCTTGATCTTTCCGGACGCGATCGCTTCGCGCACCGATTGCGGCTTTTGCGAAATATCGACCATGCTGACTTCGCCGTCGGGCCGCACGTGCGTGAGGTGTGCTTCGCTTTTCATTGAGCTTTGCAGAGTTTAACGGCGTTCACTAAGCTCGCAAGTCCGATGGCTTACGGTTCCTTTTCGCAATTCATCGCCGCGCTCGAAAAAGCGGGCGAGCTCAAGCGCATCGCGGCGCCGGTCGCGACGGAGCTGGAGATCACGGAGCTGGCCGATCGCGAAATGAAATCGCCCGGCGGCGGAAAGGCGCTGCTTTTTGAAAAGCCGACGAGCAACGGCGCCGCGTCGAAATTTCCGCTCGCGATCAACACGATGGGCTCACGCAAGCGCATGGCGATGGCGCTCAGCCTTGACGATGTGGACGAACTCGCGCAGCAGATGACGCTGATTTTAAAAGCGAAGCCGCCGACCGGTTTGCGCGACGCGTGGAATCTCGCGAAGCAAGGCATGGACTTGCTGCACGCGCGGCCGAAGCACGTGAAAGACGGGCTCTGCAAGGAAGTCGTCAGCAAATTTGCGCCGGGCGAAATCACACTCGCCGACATCCCGATTCTCAAATGCTGGCCGCAGGACGGCGGGCGCTTCATCACGCTGCCATGCGTGCACACGCGCGATCCCGACACGGGCGAACGCAACGTTGGCATGTATCGCATGCAGGTTTTCGACGAGCGCACGACGGCGATGCACTGGCAGGTGCACAAAGTCGGCGCGCGACACGGCAAGCGTTATTACGAACGCAACGAGCCGATGCCCGTCGCGGTCACGCTCGGCGGCGATCCGGCTTACACATTCGCCGCGACCGCGCCGCTGCCGGACGGGCTCGACGAGATTCTGTTCGCGGGCTTTTGCCGAAAGAAATCAGTCGAGCTGGTGAAGTGCGAAACGAACGACATCGAAGTTCCCGCCGACGTCGATTTCGTGCTCGAGGGCTACGTGCAACCGGGCGAAATGCGGGCTGAAGGGCCGTTCGGCGATCACACCGGTTTTTATACGCCGGTCGATGACTATCCGGTTTTCCACATCACCGCGATCACGCACCGGCACGATGCGATTTATCCGGCGACCATCGTCGGCATTCCGCCGATGGAGGATTTTTACATCGGCGACGCGAGCGTGCGCATTTTGCTGCCGGTCTTGAAAATGAACTTCCCGGAGATCGTGGACATTGCGCTGCCGGCGGAGGGCGTTTTCCACAACCTCGTTTTCGTCAGCATCCGCAAACAATACGCGTGGCAGGCCTACAAAATCATGCACGGCCTCTGGGGCGCGGGGCTGATGATGTTCTCCAAATACATCGTCGTCGTGGACGAAGATTGCGACGTGCACAACACGAGCGAAGTCCTCTTTCGAATGTGCGCAAACACCGACCCGCAGCGCGACACGACCTTCGTGAAAAACCCGACCGACGCGCTCGACCACGCGCAGACCGTCGCCACCATCGGCTCGCACATGGGCATCGACGCCACGCGCAAACTCGCGACCGAAGGCCACACGCGCCCGTGGCCGGAGCTTTTGAAAATGGACGACGCGGTGAAGCGCCGCGTCGATGAGCTAGTGAAACAACTGACACCGCACCAACCATGAGCGAACTAATCGACGGCGTGGACCGCGCCGAATTTGAGAAGCTGAAAACCGAAGTCACCGAGCTGCGCGAGATCATCGCGCTGATGCGAAAGCACATTCACGTGTTTCCCGAGAGCCCCGGCACCATGGAGCTGCGCTGCAACGGCATCCAGGTCGTGCCCTACCCCGATCCCTCCGGCAAAATGACGCATCTGCGCGGCCGCATCAACATGACCGTCAGCAGCAGCACCATGGGCCCGGTGATTTATCTCACCCGCCCCGTCGAGCCCGGCAGCGACGAGGACAACGAAATCCGCCTCGGCTTTGATCACAACCGCGGCATCGTCCAGATCATCGGCGCCGACCAGCACCCGCGCGTCCAGCTCGGCGTGGACGAGCAGGACAACGGCCACGCCGTCGTCTTTTCACCCGGCAAAATCCCGCGCGCCGTGATGAAAGCGATGGACAACGGCGGCTCCGTCAGCACCCTCAACCCCGAGGGGAAACCGCGCGCCGGAATGGTCACCACGGAGAATGGCGGACAGGTCCACATCATCAACGACGAGATGAAAGTCATCGCGCGCATGACCTCCGACCCCCTCGGCGGCCTCGTCTCCGTGCACGAGCCCGCCGGCGACGCCCGGGTCGCCCTCACCCCGAACCCCATGGGCGGCGGCACCATCTTCGTTTACGAGCAGGCCAACCAGATCGGCGCCATGCTCAGCACCGGCATCATGAACCTGCTCCAACTCCGCGGCGGGCAACAGCCCGACATCACCGAGAAAAACTGCGGCGGCGTCACCCTTTACGGCACCGAGGCCGGCGGCTCCATCGCCATGCGCGACGTCAAAGGCGCCGAAGTCATCCGCCTGAATACCCTCGCCACCGGCGGCGCCGTCGAGGTATTCTCCGCCAGCCTCGAATCGCGCATCGGCCTCCACGGCGGCGACAACCAAAGCCTCATCTCCGTCCACCATCCCGACACCGAGGGCGGCGTCACCATCACCACCGATGAAAACGGCGGCAGCATCCAGGTCGCCGCCGCCGACGGCATCGGCGCCGCCCTCCTGCATTGCAACGAGATCAGCCCCGCCTTCGTGCTCCTCGACAAAGCCAGCGGCCGCGTCCCCTTCCAGGTCAGCTACGACTCCGAGCAACGCGCCGCCCTCCAGATGCAAAACGCCGACAACAGCCACGCCGTCACCATTTTCGCCCACGAACACGGCGGCAACCTCCAGCTCAACGGCGCCGACGGCCTCATCCAGCTCGGCATGGCCGCCGGCGAGGAAGGCGGACGGCTCACCGCCTTCAGCGAACTCGGCATCGAGCGCGCCACCCTCACCTCCAAGCTCGACGGCGGCGTCCTCAAGCTCAAATGGGGCGGCGTCGATGGCGCATGCGCGATGGCGACCGAGCTCGGCGGCATCGTGCTGGTCAAAGATCCCGACGGGAACACTGTCGCGAGCATGCCGAAGCGCGAATGGGACGGGCAGGATGAGCAAATTGACTAAAGCGCCGTCCGCGTTCCTGTTCCTCTTTTGATTAGGCAGGTTGAGGATCGCGAACTCCCATTGATCGACGTGACGACGACATCGGGCAACGTGCCGACGGCATTGGACTGCTCCTCGACGGGATTGGGCGGTCCTCCGATGGCATTGACCGGTAGCCTGACGGCATCGGGAACAGTGCCGACGGGTTCGGGCGGCATTCCTATGGCATAAGTCGGTTCGTCTACGGCATCGGACGCCCCGACCTATGGCATCGGGCACCCCCACCTACCAGAGTAAAACGCCCATTTTTGGCGATTTTTGACCAGTTGCCATGTTTTAGCCACTGGTCGATGCCGGCAAGCCCGCGGTCAGCTTACGGCTTCACAAACCGGCCGCCAGTCGTCGGGTCCTCGACTACTGCTCCGTGCGGGATGCCGCGCGTGTCGATCGCGTTGTGCGGGTAATACGGGCTCTCGACGAGGCCGCCGCCGAGCGAATGCCCGTAAGGCAGCCGCCGGCCCTCGTAGTAGCCGCGGTCGTCCGCGTGACCGATCAGGTGGCCGAGCAACGCGCCGCTTGCCGCGCCGATCGCGGCCCCCTCGAGCGCGTGATGGCCGTGGGTGCCGCCGATGATCGAGCCGGCGCCGGCGCCTGCCATGGCGCCGATGCCCTCGGGGGTATCGCAGCCGCTAAAAAGCAGTGCGGTCGAAATGAAAAGCGATGTGCCGATGATGGAAAGTTTCATATTTGGTCTCTTTTTGGTTTCGCGCTGCAGGAAATTAACGGACGCCTGCTATGGGCAAACGAAAAGTGGTGCCGGCGAGCACACGTGCGATTGCCGCGAGTTTGCCGCCGGTATTGAGCCGGTAGCGCTTTTTATACACGTGGAAGTTATCGGCGCGCATTTTTTCCAGGATGCGCCAGTAAACGACGCGCATGATTTCGGCTGCGACCATCGATTTGCGATCCTCAGCCGGCAGCTCGGCGATTGCTTTTTCGTAAAACGAAACCGCGCGATCCGCCTCAAAATTCATCAGGCGCAAAAAACGGTCGTCATGCGCGTGGTCCGCGATGTCGAGCGCGGTGTAGCCGAATTGCGCGAGATCATCGAGCGGCAGATAAATGCGGCCGCCGTTGGCGAAATCCTCGCCGACGTCGCGCAGGATGTTCGTGAGCTGCAACGCGAGCCCGAGGTCGATGGCGTAGTCTTTGCAGGCGAGATTGCGATAGCCGAAAATCTCGATGCTCACGAGCCCGACGGCGCTCGCGACGCGGTAGCAATACGCGCGCAGCTCCTCGAAGTTTTGATAGCCGCGCGGTGTGAGATCCATCTCCACGCCTGCGATGATTTCCTCAAAGTAGGAGCGCGGAATGAGGTAGCGCAGCATGATCGCGCGAAGCGGGCGGGCGAGCGGCGGTTCGCCCGCAAACTCGTCGGCAAGCGCCTCGCGCCACAAGCCGAGGCGGCGTCTTTTTTCCTCGACCGGGATGTCGGACGCGTCCGCAATGTCGTCAACAATGCGGCAAAACGCGTAAAACATCTCCATGTCGCGCCGCCGCTGGCGCGAGAGCGTGAAGAAGGCGAGCGCGAGGTTCGATTTGCTCGCGCGGGTGATCTCGGCGGCCGTGTCCTGCGCTTTCACAACGGGGCGAACGTTTTTGAAAAGACGCGGCGATTCATGGCGAAAGGAATTGAAGTGAAATCTCATCGCACCTCAAGCTGCAAAGCCGAACCACGTGAATTTCGACGACGCGCCTACGCCCGCTGACCGCCCGCTCGCGGTGGTGGGCCGCTACGCGTTGCGCACCGAGGCCTACGACCGCGCGCTCGTGGTGCTCGCGATGGAAGTCCCGCACTGGATCGTGCATGAAGGCGGGGAGTTTCATCTCTGCGTCGAGCCGCAACACGCAGAAGCCGCGATGCGCGAGCTGGAGAAATTCGAGCGCGAACGCGAGCTCGCCGTGCCCGAGTTGCCGCTGCCGGAGAAACATTCGACACGGTCGCTTTTCATCGCCGGTTGGACGATGGCGCTCTTTTTCATCGCGCAACATTTCGCGCCATCCGCGTGGGAAGATGCCGGCGTAAGCGCGAGCGATGCCGTGCTGCGCGGCGAGTGGTGGCGCGTCTTGACGGCGCTCGCGCTGCACGCGGATTTCTCACACGTCGGCGCGAACATCGCTGCCGGCCTCGTGTTTGCGGCGTTTCTGCTGCCGATGCTCGGCACCGGCTGGACGTGGCTTTTGATCATCTCTACCGGCGCAGTAGGAAATTGGCTGAACGCGTGGGGACATCGCGGCGAAACGCGTAATTCCATCGGCGCATCGACTGCAGTTTTCGGCGCGCTCGGCCTGCTCGTCGGCGCGCAAGTCGTTTCGCGCCTGCTCGCGTTGCGCCGCATCAGCACGCGCGAAATCCTGTTGCCGATCGGTGCCGGACTCGCGCTGCTGGCTTATCTCGGCGTCGGCGACGAGCACACTGATTTCACCGCGCACTTTTGCGGGCTCATCACCGGCATTCCGCTCGGTGCTGTTGCGATTGCTCTCGATGTGAAAAGACGAACTCCGTTCGTAGTCCAACACGCGCTCAGTTTCACCGCATTCGCGCTGCTCGTGCTCGCATGGATTTTCGCGCTCGGCTTCAAATCTTAAATGCTGAATCTTAAATCCTAAATTCATGGACCTGCTGACAATTACCCAGCTCCGCCGCGCCGCATCGCAAGGCCGCGTCGAGGCAAAAACCCATGCGCAGATCGACTCGATCACGCAAAAGGAAACGAGCCAGCAAAAGCCGTTTTGGGAAGTCGTGCTCGCCGATGCCGAGGCGAAGATGACGCTGCGCGCGTGGAGCGATTCTCCAAATTACAAACAATGCGCGGAGCTCGAGCGTGGCGGGTTTTTGGAAATCAGCGGCGAGTTTACGCACAGCGCGAACTTCGGCGTGGAATCAAAGCGCTGGACCTGCCGTGCGCTGAACGACGAGGAGCGCGAAGCGTTACTCGGCGGCCCGCCGGAACTGCGCGATCGCCAGGCGCGCGATTTTGAATTCATCACACACGCGGTCGCGTCGATCGGCGAGCCTCGATTGCGCGCAATCAGCGACGCGTTTCTCGAGCAATTCAGCGAGCGCTTTCGCCGCACGGCAGCCGCGCGCGGTAATCATCACGCGCGCCGCGGAGGACTCGTCGAGCATGTCGCGCAGATGATGCGCTCCGCCGATGCGCTGGCGAATGTTTATACGATGCTCAATCGCGATCTGCTCATCGCCGGCGTCCTTTTTCACGATTGCGGAAAGTTGTGGGAAAATGCGATTGCTGAAACCGGGTTTAACATGCCGTTTGTCGAAGCGGGCGAATTGCTCGGCCACATCACGATCGGCATCGAGGTTGTGAACACGCTCTGGCGCAAACTCGATTTGACGCCGTGGGCAACGCTGCAACCCGCATCGGAAGATGTGCGGCTGCATTTGCTCCACCTTCTCGCGGCGCATCACGGCGAACTGCAATTCGGCTCGCCGATCGTGCCGAAGACGCCCGAAGCACAAGCACTGCACTACATCGACAATCTCGATGCGAAGATGGAAATGTTCGCGCTCGCCTACGCAAAATCAGCGCCGCTCGCTCCGCGTATTTTTGAGCGGATGTGGCCGCTGCCGGGAAACGCAATAACGCCGCTCGCTCGATTTTCGCCCGAGGAATCGAACGAATAGTGCGCGCAAATCGCGATGCGCTTTTGCCAAGACGCGCGAAGCCAGTCCGGCGGCTCTCCGGCAAATTGCGCACACCATGAAAAGTTTCGACCGAATTTTCACTGAGCGCGAAGTCAATGAACTGCTGGGACGCGGGCTGACGAGCCTGCGCGTTCCGCCAAACGCGACGCTGTCGTTCGCGGCGGCCGTCGCGCTGCGCAACGCCGGCATCGAAATCGAACTCGATGCGGCGCAGCAATTCGAGCTTCCGACATTCGCAGCCGAGACCCAGCTCGCATGCGAGCGGCATTTCTTTGAAACGAAATGCCCGTGGATCGACCGCACGTCGAACGCGCTGCTGCCCGTCGAGCACATCAAATGGCCCGACGGCGATCTGTGGTAGCGCTACGGCGTCTTTTTCATCGCGGCCATTTTCTGCGAAAGGCCCGCGAGGAATTTTTCGTATTGCGCGCTGTTGACGCTGAAGTCGGCGAACATGTAATTCGTGCCGCTGAAATTCCAGTGCTCGCCAACGTCGTTGTAAACGAGACTCGATGTGCGGCCCTGCTGGTAGCTCGCGTGCAGCGGATCGGCGCCGGGCGGGTTCGAGATTTTCGGGGTGCCGCCCAATCCGCCCTCGATCAGATGGCCGCGGAATGAGCCATAGCGACCGATGGTGATTTTGTGTTCGCCGCCGGAAATCGTCCGTGTGATCGGCGCAATGCGCACTTTTACTTTGGTCGATGCACCAACGGGCAAAACGGTGCGGCCGATTTGCTCGAGTGCGCGGCGTTGCTCGGGTGTCGCTTTTTCATCGATGTAAAGATTCGAGTAATCCCATTTTCCGAACGACTGCATCATTGTTTGCTTGTCGGGACTCTGCGAAAAATTGGCGATCGCGAGTCCGTCGAGCGAGACGTTGCCGTAGCGGCCGTGCTGGATAAAGAGCACCTGGTCGCCGCTGCAATGCATGCGCGTCGGCAGCGAGTCGAACCAGCAGGGACACGCGGCGTTGCACGAGCAGCTTTCCTCGAGCTGGCCGCTGATTTTCCATGCGGCTTTTTTTTCCAGCGCGCTGGCGTGCGAGGCGATGAAGATGGCGAATGCCAAAAGCAGTAAACGAACGATCGGATGAGATTTCATAACAGCTCCTTTGTGTGCAAATTCTATCGGATTGCACTGTGGCCGACGAGCAGTTTTCCACCATCGCACTTGCCAGCATTCCGGCGTGCGGCAAGATTTCACCAAATGAAAGTTCTCCCGCTCCTCGCCATGAGTCTTCTCGCTTTTTTCGGAATCACACGCGCGCATGCGCTCGACGTCGGCGATGCCGCGCCGAACATTAGCGCGCAGGATCAGGACGCGAAGCCGATCGATTTTGCCGACGTTTACAAAAAAGGCGTCACGCTCGTTTATTTTTACCCAAAAGCCGACACGCCCGGTTGCACCGCGGAAGCGTGCAGCTTGCGCGATAACTACGACGACTTACGCGCGAAAGGACTGCAAGTCATCGGCGTCAGCGAGGATAAATCCGAATCGCAGAAAAAATTTCAGGATAAATACAAACTTCCGTTTACGCTCGTGGCCGATACGGATGGCTTGGTCGCCAAGGCTTTCGGCGTGCCGGTGACGATGGGCTTCGCGAAACGTCAGTCGTTTTTGATCAAAGACGGCAAAATCGCATGGCGCGACCTCAACGCCTCCACCGCTAAGCAAGCCGCCGACGTGCGCGCTGCGATGGAGAAGCTGGCGGCGCGCTGAGGCGTTCCGTCATTATCTTAAAAACGCTTCGTGCAATCCGCCGTCGACGGTCAGGATCTGGCCTGTCGTTTTGCCGAGGCGACTACTGACCCACAGGAAGTAGGCTTCCGCTTGGTCGGCGGGCGTGATCGGCGCTTTGGTTAGCGTGCGATCGGCGTAAAATTGCGCGAGCTTGTTTACGAGCGATTCGGTCGGTTCGTCGTCGCTGTAGGCGATGTTGTATTTCGCGAGCGAGCCAATGACGCGGTCGCGCGGGAACATCGCCGAGCCTTGCACGACGGTCGCCGGCGCAACGCCGTTGACGCGCACGAGCGGCGCGAGTTCGATTGCGAGTTCGCGCACGAGATGGTTCGCCGCGGCTTTCGACGTGTCGTAAGCGACGGAGCCTTTTTTCGAGACGACTGCGTTTGCACTCGTCGTTAAAACGAGGTTGCCGCGCAGGCCTTGCTCCTTCCATGTCTTGAATGCTTCATCCGCGACGAGGTAGCTGCCGGTGACGTTGATCGCAAACGTGAGCGCCCATTTTTCGTCCGGAATGTGTCCGGTCGTGTCACTGGGAACGAAGATGCCGGCGGTAATTTCGATCGCGTCGAAGCCGCCATACGCAAGTGCCACTTGGTTTAACATCACGCGAATGCTGTCACGTTTCGTGATGTCCGCGCCGAGGCCGATCGCCGGTCCACAATTCGAAATGCCCGTGCCCGCAACACCAATGCCGGTGCCGTATTTGTCGGTGATTTCCTTCGCCGTCGCACATGCCGCGTCCGCATTGAGATCGACCGCAACGATGTGCGCGCCTTCTTTCACGAGCCGATGCGCGGTTTCCTTGCCGATGCCGCTGCCGGCGCCGATGACAATGTGGATTTGCCGCGCGAGTTCTTTTTCCGCGGGCATGCGCTGGAGCTTCGCCTCCTCGAGCAGCCAATACTCGATGTCGAACGCCTCCTGCTGCGGCAACGCAATGTATTCGTCGATCGCTTCCGCGCCGCGCATCACCTCGACCGCGCAGTTGTAAAACTCCGCCGTCACACGCGACTCGGACTTGTCTTTGCCCCACGCGATCATGCCGAGGCCGGGGATCAAAATCACCGTCGGGTTCGGGTCGCGCATTGCTGGCGAGTTCGCGTGTTTGCACTTTTTGTAATACGCAGCGTAGTCCTTGCGATATTGGACGAGGCCGTCCCCGAGCTTCTTTTTTAGAGCGGCGACTTCCTCCGTCTGCGGATTCCAATCGACATACAGCGGTTTGATTTTCGTGCGTAAAAAATGATCCGGGCAGCTCGTGCCGAGCTCGGCGAGACGCTGCGCGTCGTTGGAATTCGCGAAGCGCAGAATTTTGTCGTCGCTCTGAACAGTGCCGATGAAACGCTTTTGCTGGCTCACCTGTCCACGCAGCCAAGGCAGGATTTGCGCGAAAATTTCGTTCCGCTTCGCTTCGTCGAGTGACTGGAATTTCGCGCCGCCGAATGCCGCAGCGTCGCCGCCTTTCGCCTCGTATTTTTGTTCGATGAATTCCGCGGCGCGCTCGATGAAATCAAGCGTCTGCGTGTAGCATTGCTTCTCGTCGTCGTGCCACGCAATGAAGCCGTGCTGGCCCATCATGATCGCGCGTGTCTTCGGATTTTTCTTCGCGATTTCCTGCATCGCGAGGCCGAGCTCGAAGCCGGGGCGCATCCATTTCACGTATTCCATTTCGCCGCCAAAAATTTCGCGCGTGAGCTTTTCGCAGTTCTTGCTCGCGGCGATCGCGATGATCGCATTCGGGTGCATGTGATCGACGTGCTTGCCGGAGATGAAGCTGTGAAGCGGGGTGTCGATCGACGACGGGCGCGGGTTCAAATTAAACGTCGTGTGAAAATACATCGCAACCATGTCGTCCTCGGCCTGCGACTTGAGTCCCTTGTCATTTCGCGCTGCGTAAACCCCCTGCAACGCGATGAGTTTGTCCTGATAAAGCGACGAGAAGTTCTCTTTTTTCGCCGTGCGCAAATCGCCGCCCGAGCCTTTGACCCAGAGCACTTCGACCTGCTCGCCGTCGAGCGGATCGCGCTCCATGATCTTCGACGAAGTGTTTCCGCCACCGGTGTTGGTGATGCGCTGGTCCGCGCCCAGAATGTTTGAGCGGTAAACGAGACGGGCGACCGGATCGAGTTTCGCGACGACAGCGTCATCCCAGGAATAGTTCACGTGTTTGTAGTTTGTTTTCATAATTTTTAAGTCATCAAATCAAGCGCAGTAAATCGCCCATAAGCTTCCTGCCAGCTCAGCGTCGCGAGCGGGTGAAATGTTTCGACGGCAAACGACTCGCGCACCGTCTTGCGCAGCGCGTCGAGCGAATCGAGATCGCCCAGCGCGATTGCCTGGATGAGCACGTTGCCGATCGCAGTCGCCTCGACCGGGCCGGCGATGATGTTGCGGCCGGTTGCGTCGGCGGAAAATTGATTGAGCAAGCGATTCCGGCTGCCGCCGCCGACAATGTGCAGAGTGCGAATTTCGCGCCCGGTGACTTCGTGAATTTCCTCGAGCGCCTGCCGGTAAAGCAGCGCAAGGCTTTCCAAAACACAGCGCAAAAACTGCCCCGGCGTATCGGGTATCGGCTGCGCCGTCTGCTCGCAGTAGCTCTGGATTTTTGCCGGCATGTCGTCCGGTTTCCAAAAGCGCGCGGCGTTCGGATTGATGAGCGACCGCAGCGGCTCGGCCTCCTCGGCCATGCGCGTGAGCTCGTCGTAATTGTATTCTCGGCCCTGCTTGCGCCATTCGCGCTGGCACTCCTGCAGGATCCACATGCCGATGATGTTTTTCAAAAATCGCGTGGTGCCGCCATAGCCTGCTTCGTTGGTAAAATTGTGTTTGCGCGCAGCGTCGTCGAGCAGAGGATGCGCGAGCTCGACGCCGATCAGCGACCACGTGCCGGAGCTAAGATATGCCCAATCATTTCCTTCCGCGGGCACCGCAGCGACGGCCGCGCCGGTATCGTGCGAGCAGGTCGTAATGACCTGCACATTGTCTAATTTTGTTTCATTCGCAATTTCCGGCAGCAGCGGACCAAGCGGAGTTCCCGGCGGAACGATTTCGGGAAAAATTTTGTGCGGCAGCTCGAACAGCCGGATCAATTCTTCCGACCATTTGCGGCTGCGCGGGTTGTAAAGCTGCGTCGTGCTCGCGAGGCTTTCGTCCATGCGCGCAACGCCGGAAAAAAGAAAATTGATGTAATCGCCGATCGTTAAAAATTGCTCCGCAAACTGCAGTAGTCCCGGCGTGTTGTCCTGGTCGGCGAGCAACTGGTAAAGCGTGTTGATCGACATGAACTGAATGCCCGTGTTCGCAAAAATCACCTCTGGCGTAGCTTTCGCGAGAGCCGCTTCGTAGGTCGCATCCGTGCGCGCATCGCGATATTGAAACGGCGGTGAGAGCTGCGGCACATCGTCGCGGAACAGCACGTAATCAACACCCCACGAATCCACACTGACACTCGCGATCGGCAAGTTGCGCTCCGCCACTTTCGCGAGTCCGCGTTTCAGCTCGTGAAAAATCTGCAATACATCCCATCGCAACGTCCCGAAAACCCGCACTGGTTCGCTGATGAAGCGATGAATCTCCTCCAGCTCGACGCGACCATTTTCCAAATGCCCGAGCATCACGCGCCCGCTGCCGGCGCCGAGATCACAGGCGATGTAGTAGTTTCCGTTCATTTGAGAATTTTCGATGTGGGTATGCCGCTCGCGGCGAGTTGTGCGGGGGTTGCATTGGTCGCGAGTAGATCGATGCGCGACCACGGCGCGAGAAAACTGGGGGCGGTGCGGTCGAGTTTTGTGCGATCGACGCAGAAAATACGCGCGCTGGCGCGTTCCATCACGCGTTGCTGCAGCGCGACGATTTCATCCTGCGAATTCCAAAGACCATCGCGCGTCATCCCTTCCGCGCTGAGAAACGCCTGGTCGATTCGGTAAAACGCGAGCGCCTTGCGGGCGGTTTCGCCGGCGAGCACGGACTGCCGGTGCAAAAAATGTCCGCCAAGAATATGCACGTGCACGCCATCGGTTTGCGCGAGCAGCTCCGCGACAGGCATGTTGTTTGTCACGACAACGAGTTCCTCGACCGGTTCGCGATGAATTTCCTCCGCGAGTGCGTAAATTGTCGTGCCGGCATCGAGAAAACACGTCGTTTTCGATTTGATTAACTTTCGTGCTTTCGCAGCAATGCTGCGTTTTGCTAAAGCGGCGCTTTGTTTGCGCTCCATGAACGAGGTAAACCGCGCGTTGTATTCGCTCAGTGCGCCGCCGTAGGTGCGCAGAATTTGCTTTTCCTCAGCGAGGACCGCGAGGTCGCGGCGCGCAGTCGCTTCAGAAATCTTGAAGCGTTTGCAGACGTCCTGCAGCGGCACATAGGTTTGCTGCTGCAACCAGCTCGCAAGCTGACGGCGACGGCTCTCGACAATGTGAAGGGGGACTTTCAACGCGCAGAGCATCGCACTTTTATGATTGAAGTCAATCATAAAAACTTTGCGCTATTTTTCACCTGCTGGAAAAAGCGTTTGGATTCCGCAAAAGTTTTGCTAGTTTCCCACTCCCGCTACGGTGGCCGTAGCTCAATGGTAGAGCTCCAGATTGTGATTCTGGCTGTTGCGGGTTCGAGTCCCGTCGGCCACCCCATCCCCACGCAACATTACAAAAGCGTGGTGATTTTGTGCTAATGCCATTTGCCGGTTTTCTCTATAACGGCCCAAAAAACGTTAGCACTATTTCACTTTTTTCGCGTTTTTTGCAAGAAACGCATTTCTCGTCCGTCTATTCTGTTAAAGGCATGTTTATTCAGTTGGGGGAAGAATCCAGTGGAGGTGGCCAAAGGGTCACGGGGCCGCCACTGGGTTCAGGCCGGCTGGCTTGCCTTTCACCGAATGAGTCAAAATACCCACGCTTACTGTTCGCAGTGCCGGGCTGTGCGAAAGTTTTCGCCTGCCACCGTTAATCACACTTTCCACTTTCTCTGGTCGTTAATCACCGGAGGACTCTGGCTGATCGGCTGGATTGCGCATTGCTTGGGGCGCGCTCTGCGGCCATTACGCTGCGCCGATTGCGGCTGGCACAATCCTGAATTCCGCATGCACGCGGATGAAAGCGGCTTCACTCATAAAAACGATTTTGCGAAAGCTTCACGTTCGCTGACACCGCAGGCTTGAACGAAACGCCGACGGCACCTCATCATTCATGAGGATGGAAACTCGGCTTCAAATTTTACCGGACGAGCGCTTTTCCGCGCTGCGGGCCGGTTTCGACGAGCGCTTGAGCGGTCTCGGCGGATTGCTGTCGCCGGCGAATTTTTCAAGTTTTCTCGATGCCGTGATGCGCGACGTGCTGCACTCCGGCTTCGCGCGTGCGGCTGCGCATGAAGGCTCCGTGTGGCTGCTCGATGAAAAGCACGAGCATCTCGCGATCGCCCACAATACCGGCCCGAATGCAGCTCGTCTCATCGGAGATTTTAAACAACCACTGAACACAGGCCTCATCTCGCTCGTGGTCGCGAGCGAACAACCGCTTTGCGAAAACCGAATGCGCGAGAACGCGCTTCAGGATAAATCACTCGACCAAAAACTCGGGCTGGTAACTTGCGCGATGCTGGCAACGCCGTTTTCCTTCGGTTGCCGCATGCGTGGAGTCATCTCGTGTGTGCAATTGACTCGCGCTGAACTAAACGAGCCCGAGCCGGCCGGTTTTTCCCTGGATCATCTGCGCGCATTGCAGTTCACAGCGGCGACACTGTCGCGCTTGATCGATCAGCGTTTGCTGATGCTCGCCATCGGGCGTGAAAAATAATGAGCGATTCTGACGACTGGATCACGCTGGAACAAGCGGCCGAATTCATGCGAAGCGGCACCGGGCGCGGTGTAAAAATCGCGGTGCTTGATACCGGTATCGATACCACGCATCCCTCGCTCGCCGGCGTGCGGCTTTTGCATGACCATGCTTACGAGGAAGTCTACGAACCGACAACCACTTTAGAGACGGTGAGCGGCAATAATGAAGATTTCCACGGACACGGAACTGCTGTTGCGGACATCATTCACCGTGTTGCGCCGGAGGCGGAAATCGGGAGCTTTCACGTGTTGGTCAAAAATACGGAGTCGCGAACTGAAATAGTCGCCCGCGGCGCTGTGGAAGCGATCGATCGAGGCTATTCGATTCTCAATTGTTCCTTCGGGTGCAACGTGCCCGAACATGCACTTCGCTACAAAAGCTGGGTGGATATGGCTTATTTAAAAAACGTCCACGTCGTCGCTGCCGGCTCGAGCGTTGACCCGCGCGAGGAGTTATGGCCGGGATTTTTCACGTCGGTGATTTCCGTGGACGTCGCGGACTTGCCGGACGAAAACGATTTGTATTACAAACGCGACTCCGTCGTTGAATTTTATGCGCATGCCGTAAACCTAAAAGTCGCGTGGTCGAGCAAACTCTTCAGACATATCACCGGCAGTAGTTTTGCCGCTGCGCGCGTGACCGGATTGCTGGCGCGCCTGCTTTCCGAAGCGCCGCACCTGACGCCTTGCCAGGCCAAGGCGATTCTCCACCGAATCGCCCGGCCATGGCCACCCGCGGCGGGCGAGGTTAGTTATCGTGAGGCTCCACCCCCGCAGAGCCTCTTTTATCTGTAACCTGCCTGGCCACCCATCGCACCCATGTAGGCCTTTTCTTAAGCGAATTGCAGAGATATGGCCGCTCGGTATCCTCGCAATCTCCCACGGCAAATTCCACGAGCTTGTCGTGCAATTCGCCAGCCGGCATTTCTATACCTAGTTCCTCGACATCCGGCTTGCAGCGGTCGAGGAAGGCCATGATTCGTGCAAAATCGCTTAGTTCCATAACAGAATAGACGGACGAAAATCGGTTTCTTGCAAAAAATGTTGTTTTTTATACACAAAAAATGACGATTTATTGAAAAAGAGGCCGATCGACGCTGTCGCAGAGCTGCACGAAGTCATCCCACGTCAAATCAAGAAACGGTTCCTCTTGTTTGATAAATGTTAAAATATCTGTTTCCAGCGCTTGCTGTGTTTGGTGCAAAATGCGACTGATTTTTGATTCATCCATTTTCCACATGCGACCGACTTCCGATTGCGTCAGGTTGCCGTAGTGGACAAGCTGCAGCATCACGAAATGCTCGGAAGGAGAGCGATCAATCGCGTAATTGAGCGCACGCCGCATCAAGTCGAGCAGCGGCGGATCGTTGGTTCGCTCGGGCATAGTGATGCCAATCGGCTTGCCCTCCTCCTCGTCATCGGGCAACGGAACGTAGTGTCCGTCTTCCCGGCGTTTATCGATGATCCGGTTCAGAACGACTGCCTTGAGCCAGTAACCCAACGCGCACTGACCGCGATATTTGAAAAATAGCGGGCGATTTTTTCCATGCGGCTGAATGCAATCGGTCCAGAGAGTGGTGATCAATTCATTGACTTCTTCCGCTCCAGCGCCCATGCGGCTAAGAAAAGCGCCAAGTGCGCCGTGATATTTCTCATGCAGCACGCCGATCGCACGCGAGTTGCCGGCGAGGCAGCGATCCACCAATTCCAAATCTTCAGGATATTTGGGGGACCTTCTCATCGGATTCCATCAATGCGTCATTGCGTTGCGACGTTCAATGGAAAATCGCTGGTGACAATGATTTTACGCGTCTGAAATACGCGATTTCACCGGCGGATGCGCGAATGAGTTGTGCTTGAGCGCGACAAATTATATTTGTTTGCCCTTCCCAGGACATGACGCCACTCGAACAACGGATCAAATACAAGTTCCGCAACTCGCTGTTGCTTGCGGAAGCGTTGACGCATCCGAGTCTGGGCTACGAAACACAGCGTCATCACTTTGACAATCAACGTTTGGAGTTTCTCGGCGACGCCGTGTTGCAGCTTATTTTCACGCGGCATTTGTTCGATTTGTTTCCGACGTTCAGCGAGGGGCAGCTTACAAAATTGCGCGCACGGCTCGTGTCGCGTGAAGGCCTGAAAGTCCACGCGATCGCGATCGGGCTTGGCGATTTTTTGATGATGGGCAAAGGCGAGGAGTCGAGCGGCGGACGCGCGCGCGCATCGGCGCTCGCGGATGCGTTCGAAGCATTGATCGGCGCGATGTATCTCGACAGCGATCTCGAGACGGTGCGCAAATTCGTGCTCGATGAGGCAAAGCTCGACATCGAAAACCTGCGCATCGAGCCGATGGACGTGAATCCGAAAGGCCGTCTGCAGGAACTCCTGCAAGCACTGACGCCGCAAAGTCCGCAATACGTCATCACGTCGCAATCCGGACCGGAACATCAAAAACAATTCGTCGCTGTCGTAAAATGGAACGGCATCGAGCTCGGCCGCGGCGAAGGCCACAGTAAAAAAGAAGCGCACACCGCAGCAGCGATCGACGCGCTCAATCGCGAGGAATGGAAATCGCAATTTCCTTCCGCATAACTCGCCAACAACTGCGAATAAATCCCAATAACCGCTGCGCTTCGTGAGTTGTCGCGGCGCGCGGGTTTTCAGCCCAAGATTATTCGCAGGTAAAAATCGTCGCGGAACAAGCCATGTGGCGCAGTGGAACAGACATTGCGCGAGTTGTTCACACCGTTAAGAAGAAGAAGAAAGCTTCGAGAGTTTTTAATTCTTTAATACAAGCTTGTGAACAAATCGCGGCGCGCTACTCCAGCACCTCGAAATGGCTCATCAGCTTGAACATTTGGTAGCGCTCCTCGATGTCCTGGTAGGACAGCTTGCGCAGGCGCTCGAGTGAAAACGCCTCAACGTTGTAGCTCGCGAGCACGCTGCCGTAGACGACCGCCTTGCGGAGATGCTCAAACGTGATCGCGCTGTGATCGAGGCTCGCGAGATAGCCGGCAAGCCCGCCCGCGAATGTGTCGCCGGCGCCGGTCGGGTCGTGGATGTCCTCGAGCGGATAAGCGGCGCACGAGAAAAAGACATTTGGCCCAAAAAGCAAACAGCCGTGCTCGCCTTTTTTGATCGCGACGTATTTCGGTCCGAGTTCGCGGATGCAATTTCCGGCGCGGATGAGGCTTGTCTCTTTCGTCAATTCGCGAGCCTCGCCGTCATTTAAAATCAGCATGTCGACGCGCTTGAGTAGCGCGAGCAGATCATCTTTGGCGATGTTGATCCACAAATCCATCGTATCGGCGATGATGAAACGCGGGCGCTCCATTTGATCGAGCACATGGCTCTGGAGTTTCGGCGCGATATTCGCCAGCAACACGAATGGAGTGTCTGCATAAGCCTTTGGCAACATCGGCGTGAAATGCTCGAAGACGTTCAGCTCGATACTACGTGTCGTGCGCGTGTTTAAATCCCAGTGATATTCGCCGCTCCAGCGGAAGGTTTTTCCCGGCACGATCTGCAGGCCTGAGAGATCAATCCTGTGCGAGGAAAAATAATCGACGTGCGCTTTCGGAAAATCATCACCGACGACACCGACGAGGTTGACGCCGGTGAAAAAACTCGCGCCGACCGCGGCATACGACGCCGAGCCGCCGAGCAAGTCCGCGTGTTCCTCGACAGGCGTTTTGACGGTATCAAGACCAATGGAACCAACAACAAGAACGGACATCGATTTAAGATTTCTGATTTAAGATTAACGGTTCGCCAGCAGCATCGCTTTCGCGTCGCGTGTGTAGCTCACGATGTCGGCGGCTTTCAAAATGCCGGAGACGATGACCGCGCGTTTTGCGCCGGCGGCGAGCACGGAAGCTAGGTTCTCGAGCTTGATGCCGCCAATACAAAAAATCGGAACCCGCACCAGCTCGTGCACGCGTGCGATGTCATCGAGGCCAATCGGTTTGTAGTCGGGCTTTGTTGGTGTGGCGAAAAGCGGGCCGAAACCGATGTAGTCCGCACCCTCGGCCATCGCGACGACCGCTTGCTGGTAGGTGTGTGTCGATTTGCCGATGATGGCGTTTTTTCCCGCGAGAATGCGCGCCTGCTCGGGGTTGTAGTCATCGTCCTGCCCGATGTGAACGCCCTGCGCGCCGACCTCGGCGGAGATTTCCGGATAGTCGTTAATGATCAGCGGCACGCCCGCCGCGCGCGTCACCGGCGCGAGTTGCTCGCCGAACCAAAGCACGTCCTTCTCGACGTATTCCTTCGCGCGCAACTGCACGATATCGACGCCGCCTTCGATCATTTTTTCCGCGACGATCGTGACGTCCGCAGGCGGGATGTAGGCGAGGTCGAGGATGCCGTAGAGAAAACAATCGGCGATGGTTTTCATCGCGCGATCCCGTTATCGCCGGAACTCCGCACTGCGCGAGGCGATCATTTTTTCGACGAAACCGGTGTTGTATTTGCCGCGGAGAAAATCAGGGTTGCGCATGATCGCGTGCTGGAACGGAATCGTGGTCTTGATGCCGGTGACGAGATACTCGCTGAGCGCGCGGTCCATGCGCGCGATCGCATTGGCGCGGGTGGTGCCCATGCCGATGACTTTGGCGATCATCGAGTCGTAATGCGACGGCACGGTGTAGCCGGCATACGCGTGTGAATCGATGCGGATGCCACGGCCGCCGGGTGCGTAGTAGAGATCGATCTTGCCGGGACTTGGCTGGAAATTATTAAACGGATCCTCGGCATTTACGCGGCACTGGATGGCGTGGTAGCGCAGCGTGGGATTGCGCACGAAATGCGAGAGCGGCTCGCCGGCGGCGATCTTGATCTGCTCTTTCACGAGATCAATGCCGTAAGCCTCCTCCGTGATCGTGTGCTCCACCTGGATGCGCGTATTCATTTCCATGAAATAGAAATTCCCGTGGTCATCCACGAGATACTCCATCGTGCCGGCACCTTCGTAGTCGACGGATTCGGCGAGTTTCACGGACGCCTTGCCCATCTTCGCGCGCAGATCGTCCGTCATGAGCGGAGACGGGCATTCCTCGATGATCTTTTGGTTGCGGCGCTGCATCGAGCAATCGCGCTCGCCGATGTGCACGACATCGCCTTTGCGATCCGCCATGACCTGAAACTCGATGTGGTGCGGATTCTCGATCAGTTTTTCAATGTAAACGCCCGAATTGCCAAACGCCTTCTCGGCCTCCATGCGCGCGCCGTGAAAACCTTGCACGAGCGACACGTCATTGTGCGCGGGCCGCATGCCTTTGCCGCCGCCGCCGGCGACCGCTTTGATCATCACGGGATAACCGATTTTCTTCGCAATCTTCACCGCTTGGTCCTCGGTCTCGACGATACCGTCGCTGCCGGGCGTGATCGGCACACCGGCTTTGCGCGCAGTTTCCCGCGCCGTGTTTTTGTCGCCCATCGCGCGGATTGCCGCAGGCGACGGCCCGATGAACTTGATGTTGCAGCTCGCGCAAACTTCTGCGAAATGCGCGTTCTCCGCGAGAAAACCGTAGCCCGGATGAATCGCATCGACGTCGCCGATTTCCGCCGCGCTGATGATGCGATCGATCTTTAAATAACTGCTCGCGCTCGACGCCGGCCCGATGCAGATCGCCTCGTCGGCCAGTTGCACGTGCAGCGAATCGATATCCGCCTCCGAGTAAACCGCGAGCGTGCGGATGCCGAGTTCCTTGCACGCGCGGATGACGCGCAACGCGATTTCGCCGCGGTTAGCGATGAGGACTTTGTCGAACATTCGCTTATTTCAAGCGGAACAGCGGCTGGCCAAATTGCACCGGCTTGCCGTTTTCGATCAGAATCTCCGTGATCGTGCCGCTCATCTCGGCTTTGATTTCATTCATCACTTTCATCGCCTCGATGATGCAGACGACCGTATCGGCCGTCACTTCCTGGCCGACCTCCACATACGGCGCGGATTCAGGCGACGCTGCGGTATAAAACGTCCCCACCATCGGCGAAATGATCTCCTTGCCCGACGGCACGTGCGCGGCTGCGGTGGCTTCAGTGGGAGCACCAGCCGCAGCACTCGGAGCGGCCATCGGCGCGGCGTGCGCGACATGCATCGGCGCTGCTGTGGAAATCATGGGCTGAAAATCGCCGCCCTTCTTGAGCGTAATCTTGAAGCCTTCCTTCTCCATCTTAAAGACGGAGAGGTCGTTCTTCTTCATGAGGGCAATAAGTTCTTTAATTTCTTTTAAATCCAAGGCGTCCTCCTGTTGGGGTGAAGTTTCGCGCATGCTAGGAACCGACGCGAAAATGCGCAAGGCTGTTGTCACCGGCTTTTGCAAATTTCACACCGGTTATTTTTCCGCCCGCACGGCTATCGCCATTTTGCCTGCGTCGATTTCGCCATGAAACATGCGAATCCTCCCCGCACATCATCGGACCGCTCGGGCTGCCGTAATCTCCCGCTCCGGCCCAGATGGCACAGTGCACTGCAGACCGGGCGTTGTTGTCGGAAAAGCGCTCTATTGCACGTTGATCGGCAGGTTTGGCGTGAAGTCGCCGAACCATTGCACGCCGGTTTGCAGCATTCGCCATTGGAAGTTGTAAGTGCCGGGAGTCGCCGGCGCAACGGCGGTGAAATTGAATGTCCAACTCGTCCCCGGCGGGACTGCGGCGGTGGCCGGCAGCAACACGCGGTTTTTGCCCCACGTGATGTTGTCCTGCGGATTCTGCGAGCCGAGCTTGTAATTCCCTCCAGCCGTCCACGTCGCTGCGCCCGAGTTCTGCATCGTGATCGAAACGGGGAAAGCCTGACCTGCGGCGACGGATGGCGGCACAGTTTGCGAAACGAAGATCGCCGCATTCACCGGCGGAACGTTCGGCGTGACGGTGATCGCGACGTTATCGCTGCAATCGCCGAAATAAACGACACCGTCCTGGATCATACGCCATTGAAAATTGTAAGTCCCGCTCGTGAGCGGCGCGGTGGCTTTGATCGTGTAAACGGCATCCTGCCCCGGCGCGATCGATGCAGTCGAGGGCAGATACGCCCGGGCGACGCCCCAGACGATGTTGTCTTTCAAATTTTGCGAGCCGAGCCGGTATTTTGCCGCTTCGCTCCACGTGTTCGTGCCGACGTTGCGCATCGTGATGGTCGGGTAAAAGACCGCTCCGGGCAAAACGAAGGACGGCACGTTCTGCCCCACAAAAAACGACGCATTGGCTGCGACCTGCACGGGCACTGAAACAGCGGGCGTGGTTTCGCCAAACGCGCCCGCCGCGCCGTCGTGCATCATCCGCCACTGGAAATTGTAGCTGCCTGCGGTCGTCGGCGCGATGACGGGGAATGTAAACGTCACCCACGCGGTCGGCGGCACATCCACCGGCATCGAAACCGACGGCACGCCCCAGAGGGAGCTGTCCGCCGGGTTCTGTGGGATCAGCTTGAATCCCATACCCGCCGTCCACGTGCTCGTGCCGATATTTTTCATCGTGACCGAAACCATCGCGCGCTGGCCTGCGACCATCGTCGGCGGCACGTTTTGCGCGACGAATACCGCGTCGTCCGTCGGAACGATTTGTTTGAAATTTGCCGTGTAAGTCGTATTCGCCGCCGGCACCGAAAACGTGTGCGTCGCCGCGCCGCCATCGGACCACGACGCAAAGTCATACGTGACGCCGTAGAGCAATTGCGGCGGCGGCACGCTCAATGTCCGCGTCATATTCACGACGCCCGTTACCGATGTGCCGCTCGCGAGCGTCAGATCGTCGAGCACCACGTTCAGCCCCGGCGGATTGGTCGCCAGCGCGAACGTCGAAGTTTTCGGCAAAACATCGCGATAGGCCTGCGTCGAGATACCCGCGCTGTCGGTGACGGTCAGCAAGATGCGATACCAGACATCGGGATCCATTTCGCCGACGGTCGGGATCGTAAACCCGCCGCTCGTGACACCGCTAAACGGCGCGAGAAACGGGTGAATGTGCGCGGTGCCCGTCGTAGAGTGATGATGAAAATCGACCTGCCAGGTAAACGCCGAAGCCGGCTCGGTGCCGTCCTGGTTGTCGCTGGCGGAACCGAGGAAATTGATCGTGTCACCCGCGGCGTAGCGCTGATTCGCCGGAGTCAACGGCGAGTAAGGCGCGTAGTCGATCGGCACATTCGTGCCCGTCTGCACCGGCGCGTTGATCGCCGGCGCGGGCGGCGTGTCGTAGACAATCGATAACAGAGCGGAGCGCGTCGTGACGCTGCCCATCGCGTTCGAGATGCGGCAACTGAACGTCTTGTGGTTGTCTTTCTTGCCGACCGGCGGCGTGGTGTAAACCGCCGACGTCGCGCCGGGAATTGGCGACCCGTTTCTCATCCACTGGTAAGACATCGGCTGCGAGCCCGACGCGTTCACGCTGAACGTCGCCGGATAATTCACCGGCACGATCGTATCCTGCGGCTGCTCGCCGATCTGCGGCGAGAGAATCCCCGTGTATTGCACACGCGAGATTGAGCCCTGGTCGTAGTTGATGAAATAGAGCGACCCATCCGGCCCGACCGTCATCTGCACGTGCGCACCCGGCAGGCCGCTGATGAACGGTGTCACCGCGCCGGTTGCAGGATCGAACACATTGATCCAGCCCTGGCAGTGATCGGCGAAAAAATACTTCCCGACATACGCATCGGGCAACTGCCGCACCGGTGGATTGTAAAAAGCGCCGCCCGTGATCGCGCATCCGAACACCGCCGCCGTCCCCGCGACGAGCGGGTGCGGATAAGAATAGATCGGACTCGTGTAGCCCGCCGCATTCGAGTAGCCCTCGAAAACCGGCCATCCGTAATTTCCGCCCGCGACAATGTCCTTGATGTCCTCCCACGACGTGTTGCCGACATCGTTCACAAACAAGCGCCCGGTCCCCAGCTGCACCGACATGCTGAATGGATTGCGAAACCCGAGCGCGTAGATCGCGCGGCAGTTGCCGGTCGTGCTGTTGTAAAACGGATTGTCCGCCGGGATGCTGCCGTCTTTGTTTAAGCGCAGCACTTTTCCCATGATCGTCGTCAGCGACTGCGAATCCGTTTTCACGCAGTTATCGCCCGTGGCGAGGTAAAGCTTCCCGTCCTTGCCGAACTGCATCCCGCCGCCGTTATGCATGCCCGTCGTGTTCAGATCCGGCAAATCCAGCAGCACCACCTCACTCCCCGGCAACGCCACATCACCGCTCGCAGTGAAGCGGCAGAGCCGGTCGTGCAGCGTCGGCGTCGTCGCGACGTAAAACACATAGACATACCCGTTCGTCGCGAAATCGGGATCGAGCAGCACGCTGTCGAGTCCGCTCTCGAGATCGGTGTAGGGATACAGCGTCAGGAACGGCTGGGAAAGCAGCGCGCCGTTCTTGATGATCCGTAGCGTCCCGCCCTTCTCGCACACAAAGATCCTTCCGTCCGGCGCGACCGCCATCGACGCAGGCGCCGCCAGCGCATTATCCGGCACCACCTTCGACAACACGAAACCCGCCGGCAGCGATTGCGCGCGAGCCGGCATCGCGACTGCGGCGACCCATGCAAAGCATGCGCACAAAAGCACGCACATCCGGAATCTCTTACGGCGAATTCCCTGAGCCGGTAAACCCTGAAAAATCATAAGCCCTGAGTCCTTTTTGGACGGCGGGATGCTAAGGAGCGCCGTGTGCGGGGTCAATGAGAACTATAATAATTGCACTTGTTTTAGTCCCAACCGCGCGACATTCCCGATTCGCCCGCCGCGCTCTTCCCTTAATCACCAGTCTGCAAACTAAACCCTCACTATTTTTAACATTTCGTTCTTGCAAAAAGGCATCGCTCTCTTCACCCTCGCGCGCAGTTCGGCGGGCGCGGCCCGCGAACTAAGCGCGTGAAACCTTACGGAACAGGACGACAGGCAGGATTTGACCGGCAACGGCAAGTCTCACGGGCTCTTTTTCCTCAAATTTTCGCTGCTCAAATCGAGACAGTGGCAAACCCCATCGGGTGGTCAAAAATCGCCAGAAAATGGCCATTTACTCTGGTAGGAGGCCCGGTCAATGCCATAGGAGCGCCGCTCAATCCCGTAGGAAAGGCGCTCAATGCCGTAGGCGGCCCAGTCAATCTCGTCGGCTCGGTGCTCAATGTCATAGAAGACGCGCCCAATGCCGTCGCCGCCCTGCCCGAAGCCGTCGCGCGGCCGGTCGATGCCATCGGACGCCGCTCGCGGTCATTTTCCCAAATCCAAAACCCAAAACAACAACACCCAACCCAAAGTAAAACATCATGTCACTCCTCGATATCACCACCACCATCAAATTCGTCAAAGACCGCGTCGAAGCGACCACGAGCGCGCAGGAGAGTGTCGCCACGAAATGGGTCTGGCCGTTGAAAACCGTCGCCCAATGGCAGGCGGATCTCAACGAGCTGGACGGCTCGCGCGACGGCAACCAGCCCGGCACATTGCCCAGCCTCGCCCACAACGCGATCGCCGCGCACCAGTTCCAGGCGAAACAGGCGAACGACCTCGCTAATCGCTACGAGCTCATCCACATCAAAACCGTGCAAGCGGTCGGCGTCATGCGCGGGCGCGCGATGGCGGATCGTTCGCACGCCGCGGTGGTCGATGAACTCAGCGCCCGCGGCGATTCCAACATCGCGATCGAAGATGAAGGCGCGGAGCTGCTCGCCGCATGGAAGCTGGAGTTCGGTGAAAATTTCACGCCCGCCCCCGGCAACACTTACGACGGCTTGCGCGAGCTTTTCGAAGGCAAAACCGACGCGCAGGGAAACGTAGTCACCCCGAGCCTGCGCCAGCTCAAGGACGCGATGAAAACCGCCGCCGCCGCAACGCGCAAAGCCGAGGGCGTGCTCAACTTGCTATTCACGCGCCTCGAGGACGAATGCGTGCAATGGTATGCCGAGGCCGTTCAGGTCTTCGCCGAGGGCACGCCCGAAGGCGACATGATCCGCACCACCGTCCCGACCAGCGACCAATACAGTCCCGGCCACCCGAAGCCGGCCAATCCCGCGCCGAAGGCGCCGGAGCCGGGGAAATAGCGGGTTACAATACAAATGGTTCCGCAGGGGTTCTTCGCAGCTCACTGGCTGGCGATGGCTGTGTGCTGTGGTGCGTGTTTTTGGGTAAGTCTCTGCCTCATTATTCGCATGTGGTTTGTTCACCACCGAGCGGGTGTCATAAAGAAGGTTTTGTGGAGCATCATGCTTTTAGTTCCGGTGTTCGGCTGGCTGGCTTACGGAGCATGGTTTCACTTACCCGGCTTTACCGATACCCCATGCCCAACCGAGCATTCCCGCGACGCGCCATACATTGGAAATGACCATTTCATCTAACCGGCAGTTTCGTCGACTTTCGTTGCCTCGAATGATTACCTGCCATAATGTGCGACATCGTGAAAGCCGTTGAGTCATCTGCCGAAGTGATGGGTGGCGCTCCTCTATGAACGAGCCGGCCGAAGTGGACATTTTCAAAAAAACCTTCCAGCGCATCGGTGACGAGCTTTCCAAGGTGATCGTCGGGCAGCGGGAGATCATCGAGGGGGTGCTCGTGGCGTTTTTTGCGGGCGGGCATGTGTTGCTCGAGGGCGTGCCGGGGCTGGGCAAGACGATGCTGGTGCGGACGCTGGCCGATGCGATGAATCTCGATTTTGCGCGGGTGCAGTTCACGCCGGACTTGATGCCGGCGGATATCGTGGGAACGAACCTGATCAGCGAGGGCGAGCACGGGCGCAAGGAGCTGCGGTTCCAGCGCGGCCCGATTTTTACGAACATCCTGCTGGCGGATGAAATCAATCGCGCGACGCCGAAGACGCAGAGCGCGTTGCTGGAGGCGATGCAGGAATATCATGTGACTGTCGGCGGGACGCAGCATCGCGTCGGCGAGCCGTTCCTGGTGCTGGCGACGCAGAATCCGCTGGAGATGGAGGGGACTTATCCGTTGCCGGAGGCGCAGCTCGACCGGTTTTTCTTTAAGCTAAAGGTGCGGTATCCCTCGGCCGAGGAGCTGCACGGGATCATCGACCGGACGACTGCCAAAGAAACGCCGACGGTGTCGAAAGTGGTCGTGGACGCGGACGAGGTGATGGGGTTGCGCAAGCTGGTGCGCGAGGTGCCGATCGTGCGCGAAGTGCAGGAGCGCGCGGTGGAGATCGTGATGGCTTCGCACCCGGAAAACGGAAGCGCGGCGCCGATTGCGAAAAAGTATGTGCGTTACGGCGCGAGCCCGCGCGGGGTGCAGGCGCTGATCCTCGCGGCCAAGATCTACGCGCTGCTCGATGATCGTTATCACGTGGCAAAGGCGGACATCGAAAAAGCAGCGCCCCCGGCTTTGCGCCACCGAATCATCTTGAATTTCGAGGGCGAAGCCGAGGGCGCGACGACGGACCAGGTGGTCAGCGCCATTCTCGGGAACGGCGCGTCAGCCTAGAACCCAAACGCAAACGAAAACCGCGGGCGCGAATAGTAGTGCCTGTGGTAATAGCTGCGATAGTAGGGCCGGTCGTAATAGCAGTCGTCGTAATAACGGTCGCCGTAATACACCGGCCGGTAATAGCCGTAGTGATACGGGCGCTCCACGACGACAACGCGGTCATAGTGACGATGATGATGATGCCAGGCCGATGCCTTTGGGACAAAGACTCCGGCGAAGAGCACGAGCATCGCGATGGTTAAGAGGAATGCTTTCATAGTTATTGTTTCTGACGTTTGGCGACTCGCTTTATTCAAAAGCCGCGAGCTAAAACCCTTCGTGCGGCTGGAGCTTGGTCGCCTCTATTTCTTCGATCACCGGGCCCGGTTTGAACGTGTCGCCCTCCTTGATGATCTTGCGTAACGTGATGGTGTCGCCGGCGAGATCGGCGAGCATTCTTCCACCGATGACGGAGAGAAAGCTGCCGGTGTTTACGACGACGCGCGGCCCGCGCCGCCAGATACCGCAGAGGTGCGTGTGGCCGATCAAAATGATGCGCGCACGCGGACGGAAGACGCGTGCAAGCGCGACAGCCTTGGCGGGCGTCTGGAACCAGCAGCGAAAGATTTGCAACGGACGCCACGGCGGCCAGCATTCGCGCGCAATGGTGGCCAGCGGTGCGAGCGGTCCGCGCGGGATGCTCGGCTTGTGCAGCTCGAGCGCGAGCGCGGCGCGTTTGCTCGCGGAAAGCCGCTGCTCGAAGTCATGAAAGGCATCGCCGTGCAATTCCTCGAGCGCTTTCGTGTGCGCCTCGGCCATGATCTTTGCCTCGATCGACCACGGCGAGATGTCGTGGAAAAGCATGTCGCCGTGCGTGACGAGCACCGCGCCATCGACAAGGTCGAGGTGGCTCTCCTTCGCAATGATCGGGTCGTGATTGCCGTTGATGAAAACCGGCTGCGCGCCTTCATTCGTCACGAGCTCGCGCAGCTTCGACGCATTGTTTTTTCCCTCGCTGCGCCCGCGCAGGAAACGCAGCTCGACGCTGTCGCCGTTGAAAACAACCGTTCCCATTCCGCGAAACAGCGGCAAAAGCGCGGCGGGCTTGTCCACGATGCACGCCGGATGGCCGAAATGAATGTCGGAGATAATGCGGATGGGTTCAGCGAGCGACATTCGGCTCGCCATTCATAAACGCTCGCACGGTGCAAGCGGAACACTTTTCCGCATCAATAGCCGACGATCACCCGCGCACCCGGCCGGTAGTAATAGCGGCGCGATGTGTAGGTGCGATAACTCGGCTCATCCTCGTAGTAATAGCGGCGGTAGTAAGGTCGATCGCCGTAGTCGTAGTAGACATTGTAATACGGCGCGCCGGGCACATACGTGACGTAGCGCCGATGCGCGGGTCGCTCGACATATTCCTCGCAGGCGCTGAGCACGAAGGCCGCAAACAAAACAAGCAGCACTGTTTTCATCAAAACTCCTTTTCCAAAACTTTCGCGGCGCGCAACGACGGCGGCTGTAAAAACGAGATGTTAAATTCCCGTCACCGCCACGCAAAGAGAACGCATGTGCGGCACGCGCCGGTGCTCGAACACAAAAATCCCCTGCCACGTCCCGAGCTGCATTTCGCCGTGCGCGATTGGAATTGTCTCCGATGTGCGCGTGAGCACCATGCGGATGTGGCTCGGCATGTCGTCGCTGCCTTCGGCTGTATGCACAAAATAATCCGCATCCTCCGGCACGAGCCGCTCGAAAAATTCGTGCAGGTCCGTGCGTGCCGAGTGGTCGGCGTTTTCGTAAATGATCAGGCTCGCGCTGGTGTGCCGGATGAACACCGTGACCGTGCCGGTCGCGACGCCGCTCGCTCGCACGATTCGCGCGACTTCATTGGTAATTTCGTAGGTCCCCTTGCCGCGCGTGCGGATTTCGAAGCTGTCTGAATGCGCTTTCATTTCGTTAAATTTGCGTATTCTCCGCAGTCAATGCCTCCCATTCGCGCGTCAGTCGTTCGACGTCTTCGTTGAGCGTCATAAGCTCGCGATTGAGCTGCATCGCCGCGCCCCCGGTCTGGTAGGTTTCCGGTTTCTCCAACTCGGCTGCGATCTGCTTCTGCCGCGTTTCGAGTCCGAGAATATGCATCTCCAGATCGCGAACGCGCTTTTCCCGATCACGTTTTACCTTGGCCTCCGCTTTGCGCTGCTCGGCTTCAGCGCGCTTTTGCTCGCGCATTTCGCGCATCCCCGGCCCGGAAGATTCGGCCTTCGTCGCAGCGGTTTGCTCCGGTTGCGCGTTTTGCAATTTCTCGCCTGCGGTAAGCGCCGCGCGCGCCGAGATCGCGCGCGATTTTTCGAGATAGTAATCGTAGTCGCCGGCATACGGCGTGAGATTTCCCGCGCTGATGTGCAGCACGTTTTTCGCGATCGCGCGGATGAAATGCACGTCGTGGCTGATGAAAATGAGCGTGCCTTCAAACTGCGCGAGCGCCGTGATGAGTGCGTCGATGCTGCCGATATCGAGATGCGTCGTCGGCTCGTCCATCAGCAACAAATTGGGCGGATCGAGCAGCAATTTTACGAGCGCCAGCCGCGTTTTCTCGCCGCCGCTTAGCACGGCAATACTTTTAAAAACATCGTCGCCGCGAAAGAGAAACGATCCGAGAACCGTCCGCGCCGTTTGCTCGGAAACAGGATTCGGCACATCGCGCACGCTTTCCAAAACGGTCTGCCGCGGGTTGAGCATTTCCACGCGATATTGCGCAAAATATCCGACCTTCACATTGTGGCCGAGTTCGCGGGTGCCGCGTTGCACGGGCAGCACGCCGCCGAGAATTTTCAGCAGCGTCGATTTTCCTGCACCGTTCGGTCCGACCAGCACGGTGCGCTGTCCACGCTCGGCCTCGAAATTCATTCCGCGATAAACGACGAGATCGTCATAAGCATGATCGATATCCTTGAGAGTGATGACGCGATGGCCGCTGCGCGGAGGCTGCGGAAAACGGAAGTGCACCGTTTTTTCACGTGCGAGCGGCGCTTCGATTTTCTCCATGCGCTCGATTTGCTTGAGCTTGCTCTGCGCCTGCGAAGCCTTGCTCGCCTTGGCCCGGAAGCGATCGGCGAATTCCTGCAGCGACGCGATCTCGCGCTGTTGATTTTTGTAAGCGGCCATCTGCTGCTCCTGGCGCGCGGCCTTTTGCTCGACGTAATTATCCCAGTTGCCGCGGTAGCGATTCAGCCGCCGATGCGCGATTTCCACGATCGAATCGACGAGCGCGTTTAGAAATTCGCGATCGTGCGAAATGATGAGAATCGCGCCCTGATAACTGCGCAGATATTCCTGAAACCACACGAGCGATTCGAGGTCGAGGTGATTGGTCGGTTCATCGAGTAACAGCAAATCCGGCTCCTGCACGAGCAGCCGCGCGAGATGCGCGCGCATCACCCAGCCGCCGCTCAACGCCTTTGCCGGCCGCGCAAAATCCGATTCGCGGAAAGCGAGCCCGGCGAGAATGCGCTTCGCTTTTGGCTCGAGGCGCCAGCCATCGTTTTCATCAAAAACGCGCGCAGCTTCGTGATGCTCGGGCGAATCCTCGGCCGCCGATTTCAGCACGCGTTGCGCATGCGCCATTTCAGGCGAAATCGCGCACGCAAGCTCCAACACCGTCTCATCTCCAACGGGTGCGCTTTCCTGCGGCAGAAACCCAATTGTCGCTGCACGCTCGAGAGAAACGCGGCCTTCATCCGGCGCGGCTTCGTTGAGAATCAGCGAAAACAGCGTCGATTTTCCCGCGCCGTTCGGCCCGACCAATCCCACGCGATCGCCGCGATTCACCTGCAACGACGCCTCTTCGAAAAGAATGCGTCCGCCAAAACTTTTTGTGAGCTGCGAAATGGTAAGCACGGAAAAGCGGGGAATGTCGCGGACATCGTCGCGCGACGCAAGCCCGCGTCCGCGCGAGGTTAAATCCGGTGCTCGCGATTGTCCGAGCGCAGGTAGATCGTCTTTTTTCGCAGATCGTGGTGCGCGGTGATGTAGCGAATCGTGCGGCTTTTCGCGCGCATCAAAACGGAATGCGTGACCGCAGTGTGTCCGCGCACTTGCACGCCGCGCAGGAGCGGACTGTCGCTGATGCCGGTTGCGCAAAACATGATGTTCTGGCCGTTCGCGAGATCGTTCGCGTAAAACACGCGCCCGAGATCTTCGCTGTAGCCCTCATCGATGATCGATTTTTTCTCCGCCTCATCGCGCGGCCACATCATGCACTGGATGTCGCCGCCCAAGCATTTCAGCGCCGCCGCGGAAAGCACGGCCTCGGGCGAACCGCCGACGCCGACGTAAATATCGATGCCGCTATCCGCAATCGAAGGCGCGATGGCCGCCGCGATGTCGCCGTCGCCGATCATGCGCAACGCCGCGCCGACGCGCCGGATTTCCGCGACGAGTTTTTCGTGCCGCGGACGATCCATGACGAGCACGACCACGTCCTGCACTCGCTTGCGCAGCGCCTTCGCGATCGAGACGATCGTCTCCTCGATCGGATTGCGAATCTGCACGGTCTCAATGCCGGTGCGCTCCATGTATTCGATCACGCGCGGGCCATACGCGAGCTTCATCATGTAAAATGCCGGAATGTCTTTGAGCGCGCAGCGCACGCCTTCCTCCGGGCTCGCAGCGGCGAGACACGCGATGGAATTTGGCGCGCCTTTCGCGATGTTCGTCGTGCCGTCGATCGGGTCGAGCGCGAGGTCGAACTTCAGCGTGCCGGGCGCCCAGGTGCCGAGATGTTCGCCTTTGAAAATGCCGGGCGCATTGTCCTTGATGCCTTCGCCGATCACGACCTCGCCGCAGATGTTCATCAAGTCGAACATGCCCCGAATCGCATCGCATGCCGCAGCGTCCGCCGTCTCTTTTTCGCCGCGCCCGAGCCACTGGATCGCGTTCAGCGCCGCATGCTCCGTCGCGCGGACGAAATCCACTTCGATGATGCGTTCAACGTCGTAATACTGCTCGCGCGGAGTTTTCATGGAGGGGTTATGATGAAATGCGAAAGACCTTTTTCAAGTCCTCACTCCGCTATTTGTGTGACGCGACTGTGAGAAAATCCGCGAGCGATTTCGCCTCGTCGAGATGCACGTGGTAATCGCGATTTGAATTTTCGACAGCGGTTTTTGCGTCGGCGATTTTCTTGTTCGCCGCTTCGATAGCCGCGTTTGCTTTTGTGCGTGCATCTGCGGTTTTCGCAGCGATTTCATCAACGCTCGCGCGCAGCTTTCGGATTTTTTCCGGTGCATTTTCCGCGTCGGCTTTCGCTTGCGCGAGCACATTTTCGGCGGCGGAAAGGCGCGCGGTTGCTTGTTCAATCTCATGCTTTCGAGCAGTCGCATTCGCGCGCGCATCTGTGAGAGCGCGGTTCAGCAAATCGAGCGTCTCCTTTGCTTTCGCGACAGCGTCCACGAGCGTTTTGTCGTCCGGCGATTTCGTGGCGTCGGCTTGGATTTTTGCAAAAAATTCCGCGGCGGAATTTGCCAGCGATTCCTTCGGCGCGATCGCCTGCTGCGCCGCGGTCGCTGCTGCATTTGCGTCGTCGATTTGTTTGTGTGCGTCCGCAATTTCCGATTCGCATTTTTTCGTCCGCTCCGGTCCATCGGCTAGCACACGCTCCGTGGCCGCAAGATCCGCCCGCGCTTTGTCGAGCGGCGCCGCTGCGGCGCGTGCATCGGCGACTGCCTGCTGCTGCCGCGCTTCGCATTTTGCCAATTCATCGCGCGCCGCGTGCAGCGTGACGTTGATTTGCGCCGCGCGCCATTGCGCGAGTTCGGCTTTTGCTGCGCTCAATTGCTTCGCGATCGACGCTTCCTCCTGTCGCGCTTTTGCCAGCGTCGCTTCGGCTGCTTTTGTCTGCTCCGTTTCCGGCGCGAGCGTTTTGTTAAGTTTGGCGAGATCCGCTTTTTGTTTTTCGAGCGCGTTTTGCGTTACCGAAATTTCGTCCTGCAATTTTTTCGCAGCGTCCGTTTTGTCGGATAGCGCCTGTTTCGCTGCGTCCTGCGCAGTTTGATCGGGCGTATTCATCGCGCCCGAATCTGTCTCGATCTGCGCCGATTCCTCCTGCGCTTTTTGCAACGTCATATTCGCGGTTTGCAAATCTTTTGCCAAAGCTGCGAGCTGCACTTCCGTTGTTTTGATTTCCACTTGCTTCGCCTGGATCGCCGCATTCGTTTGGCGAATTTCCGAGCTCATCTTCGCGAACGCACCTTCCCAATCCGTCCGCGCGCCGAGCAGTTTTCGGTGACGCGGCTGCAGCTCGGAAAGCCGCTTGGTTGCTGCATCCGCGCGCTCCGCGAGCGTCGGCGGATTCACGTCGAGATCGCCCGCGTGTTTGCCGTCCGGCGTCCAAACGCGCAACGCGCCCGTCCAGTCGCCGGCAAAAATTTTGCCGCCCGCAAACGCCGCCTGCATCGCAATGTCATCGAACGCCTCGAACTGTTGCAGCTTGTTTCCATTCGCGTCCCAAAGTCGCGTCACACGGTCGCGCCCGCACGTGACGATGCGCCCGTCGCTCGCGAACGCCAGCGACGTGACGCCGCCGTTGTGCGCATTCCAGCTTTTCGTCTCGCGTCCTTCGCGTATGTCCCAAAATTTCACCGAGCCGTCCTCGCTTGCGCTCGCGACTGTATTTGCAAAACACGCGACACTCGTGATCGCGCCTTTGTGCGCGCTGATCGTTTGCAGCTCGCGTCCTTCGGTGTCCCAAACGACGAGCCCGCCTGCGCGGTCGCCCGTAACGAGCGATTTTCCGTCCGGCGTGAAGCTGAGCGCGGTCACCCAGTCCGTGTGCTTTTTCATTTTGTGCAAAAGCGAACCGTCGCGGGCGGAGTAAATTTTCACGAGTTTGCCCGGGCCGCCGAGCGCGATGCGCGTGCGATCGGCGCTGATGTCCGCGGCAAGCACGCTGTCAAATTCCTCGCCGACTTCGACCACGCGTTGGCCGCTCGCGACATCCCACACGACTACGCGTCCGGATTTCGCCGCGATGCCGCCGCCCGCGAGCAGCAGCTTTCCATCGCGGCTGAATTTCAGCACGTCCGGAAATCCTTCCGGAAACGGCAGAATGCCGGTCAAAGCAAGCGTGTCGCTGTTGTAAAACAATACCTGCTTCTGGCCTGCAACCGCGACGAGCGGCGCCCATGGACTCGCAGCCATCGCGGAAATCGCGCCCGCTTTCTGTGCATGCACAACCGGCTCCAGTAAAGGATCGAGAGGCATCGACGGCGGACCTTTCGGCTTTTCCTCAACCGCAACTGGCGCGACATCGTTGGTTTTTTTTGCCAGGGCACTGCCGGAATTTTCCGGGGCATTCGCCTCGATCCATTTTTTGATCAATTCGATTTGCGAGTCCGGCAGTTTCTCGCTGCGCAATGGCATCATTGGCTCTTCCAAATGCGCGACGACGCGATACAGCAAACTTTTTGATGCATTTCCCGGCTCGACAATCGTGCCCGCGTCGCTGCCTTCGATCGTCGCCTGATAGGTCGAAAGATCGAGGCCCGCTTTTTTCTTGTCCGGATTGTGACAGCTCAAACAACTGTTTTGAAAAATCGGCCGGATATGCTCGGCGTAAGTAATCGGTTCCGCGACCGTGTGCGCAGCCGCAACACACAAAAATGCGCCGCTAAAAACGTGCGTTTTCAATGGTTAAACATGAACTCCTTCGAGTTCAGCAGCGCCCAAAACACATCTTCGAGCGTCTTTTGTTGCGTCTCGTTTTTCGCGAGCAACGGCTCCAGGTTTTTCATTTCCGCCTCCGTCGGTTTCCGCGCGAAGCAGCGTAAATAAAGGCTCTCCACGATTTCCGATGGAGCTTTTTTTGCGTCGAGCATCCGCTTCACGACCGCGCCTTCGGCGATTTTTCGCTGCACCGTGTCGCCGTTCAGCAGGTGCAACGCCTGCGAAAGATTCGGCTCCATCGACACTTCACACACGCACGGCGTCTCGCGACTCGCGCGTCCGAATGTTTTCAAAAAATAATTGCTCGTCTGCCCGTCGGCGATTTGCACGGCACGCGCGCCGAGCGGCAGGCCGCGAAATTTATTCTTCGTTTCCGTGACTCCGCTGATGCAGTCGAGCATTACCTCCGCGCGCAAACGCCGCACGGCACTGTGCGAAAAATTCCGTGCGTCATCCGCGTTCGTTTCGTTCGTGCGGCTCGAGAGTTGATACGTGCGCGAGTTGCAAATGTCGCGCACGAGCCGCTTGAAATCGTAGTTGGCATCCACGAGATGCTGCGCCAGCGAGTCGAGCAATTCAGGATTCGACGCGGGGTTGCTTACGCGGACGTCATCGACCGGCTCAATGATGCCGCGCCCGAAAAATTGCGCCCAAATCATGTTGGCGAAGTGTTTCGCAAACCACGGATTATCCGGCGCGGCGATCCAGTCCGCGAGCAGCGCGCGGCGATCTTTTTCATTCGCGTCCGGCACCGCGCCGCCGAGAAACTTCGGCGCGACCGTCGCATTCGTGATTGGATTTTTCGATTCGCCTTCGCGCCGGTCGAACACAATCGTCTCGCGAGGGTCCTCGCTTTTTTTCCGTCCGACCTGCGTGAAAAAGGCGACGAATCCGCGGTAGTCGTTCATCGTCCAGCGGTCGAACGGATGGTTGTGGCATTGCGCGCATTTCATCTGCACGCCGAGAAACGCCTGCGCCGTGTCCTCCGCGAGCTTCAGCGGGTCGGTCTCGAACTGGTAGTAACCCGCGGCTGGATTTTCGAACGTGCCGCCGCTCGCTGATACCAATTGTTTTACGATTTGGTTAACGGGCACATTTTTCGTGAGTTGATCGCGGAGCCATTCAAAATAAACCAGCGCCGACTTGTAGCTGATGTCCTTGCCCGATTCGTTGCCGGAGCGGATTTGCAAAAGCTCGGCCCATTTCATCACCCACAAATCGACGAATTCCGGACGCGTGAGCAATTCGTCGATCAGCTTCTCGCGCTTGTGTTCATCGGCATTCGCGAGGAAACGGTCGTGTTCATCCGGCGTCGGCAGCAACCCCGTGATATCCAGCGTCACGCGCCGTAAAAATTCTTCGTCGCTGCAAAGGTCCGACGGCGCAATGCGCATCTTTTTTAATTTCGCATAAACAAGCGTATCGATGTAATTGCGCTCGGGAATTTGCGGAAATGTGAACGCGACATTTTTCGGAACCACGATGACTTGAGATCCGACCGTGCTCGTCGCGAAACGCGCCATCACGAACGCTTCGCCACGCGCGCCCGACGTGACAGCACCCGCCGGCGAGATTTTCGCGGAGCTTTCGTTGTTCGACAGGAACACAGCGAGGGGTGTCACGTCGCGGATCGTGCCGTCCGAATAACGCGCGGTGACGCTCATCTGCTGCGTCGCGTTTTCACCCTCGAGCACGATTTGTTTCGGCGACATCTCTACGGAAACGGGCGTCGCGATATTTGCGCCATCGCGCGGTGCGCCCGCTTCCAGCCAGGCGAGCAAGGCCTTGTAAAACTCGCTGTTTTTGTCGAAGCGCTTTCCACCGGTATGCGCGACGCTGCCGATTGCTTTTTGCAAAATCAAACTCTCCTCCGGCAGCGCGAGGTTCACGCGGCGCGCGCCCATCTCGCGCGTAATGCGCTCGTAATCGCCGTCAGGATCGTAGCCGAACAGCGACAAATGAAAGCCGTCCTGTCCGCGCGCCGACCCGTGACAGCCGCCGGTGTTGCAGCCGGCTTTCGTCAAAATCGGCATCACATCGTTTTTAAAACTGATCGGCTTTTCGAGGCGGATCGCTTTTGTGACAACGGGCGCATCAGCGCCGCTGCGGAAAATCGCGAGCATCCCCGATGCCGCGCAAATCAAGACGCAAAGCCGCTTTGCGGTCATTTCGCAGCGACCTCCTTCGCCGGTTTATCGATACGGAGCACGCCGCCTTGCGCGATATTGGAAACGATCGGCTCGCCGTTTTGTAAAATCGTGAGCTTGCAAAAAAGTCCTTTGTGTTGACCGGCGGGACTGGCCGGATCGGTCGCGACATTGAAGCGGACTTCGTTATCCGCAGAGGTAATTTCCATCGCCTGCGCGGAGACTTTGTTGGGCAAACCGAGCAGTTCGATTTTTGCTTTTCCATCGAACATTGCGTTTTGCGTGAGCTTGCAAACCAGCGTCGTCGATTGTCCCTGCTCGGTATTCGCACGCTCGATTTGCGCTGTGACGAAGGGCTTCGCGATTTCCATGTCGAAAAGCTGCGATGAAACCCAGACCGCGCCTTTTCCGGTGTCGGCCGAGGCAACGACAGCCGTTTTCCATTTATGCAACGCTGCGTTATCATTCGCGCTGAGCGGAATCGTGGCTTCATTTTTGTCGGCGGGAATCGTGATCGCTGGTTGCGAACCGACGCCGGGCGGATTCCAAAGCATCGAGATATTGACCGGGGCGTTGAATCCATCGGCGCGCGTGACCACAACACGCAGGTCCATCGCGCCGTTTTGAACCAGCGGAACTTTCGGTTGCATCACTTCGATTTTGAATGGCGCGGCCTCGGCGACAACGACCGGCAGTTTCGTCACATCGGTGCTGTAATACGGTGCGTTGTTCGGCTGTCCGATCACGAGCTCGACGTGCTGGCCAAAATGCGCGGCGATTTCTTTCGCGCTGACATCGCAAAGCGCCGCGGCAACCGGCGCATCGGCGCGCGCTTCAAAAACGACCGGCAGCGTATCGACACGCTCCGACATTGCATCCGCGGCCGCGCCGACACCGGCGGGCAAATCGTGCGGATCGAGCGTGAGACTGCCGCCAAATTCGCTGCGTTTCGCGCGAATCAATGCGCCGTAGCGATTGCCGCGCGGAACGACGACGCTTTGCCGCTCCTGCGAATCCTTCACGATTTCGGGAATGGTCAGCGCCACGTCCGGCGCGGCGGGCGTAATTTCGATCCGGTAAACAAACGCGGGTCTGCCACGCCCAAGCTGATCCCGCACACTGACAGCGTATTCACCATCGGCGGGAACTTTGAAACGCAGGTAGCTGTCCGGCCCGGCCGAGTCGTCATTGCTGGCGAGCTGCTTTCCGTTCGCATCGAAAATCGCGAGGACGGAATCGAGCGGCGATCGCAGGCGCCGCGCGTAAACATTCACGTCGAGCTGCTGATCTTTTTTCGCGGCGAACTTGAAAAAGTCGACATCGTCACGCGTGCCGACAATGCCGTTGAACGCCAGCGGCAGCGGTTTGTCGGTGCCTGTCGCTTGTTTAAAAGCATCGTTCGGCTCCGACTCGAGCACGTTTGGAAATGGCGAAACGCGAATGATGTTTGCAGCCGGCGCGATCAAGCCGTCCTGCTCCGCGAACGCGGGAAAATTTTCATTCGCCTGCGGAGGCAGAATCAGCTTTTTTGCAATCTCACCGACGGGATCGCCGATGAATTTTACCGCGAGTTCGCCGCCGGTTTGTCCACCCGCCGGATACACCGCGAGCGGCTGTGGAAACGTGCCGACGTGCAGCCGGTATGCGCATTTGTCGGTGCCGCCCCACGCGCTTTCGCGCACGGCGATGAGATACACGCCGTCCTCCGGCGCAATCAGCGAGATGAGCGGGTCCTGCAAAAAGAGCGCGTTATCGTCGTTCGTCGCGAGCGTGCGGCCGCCTTTCGAAATCGACAGCCACGGATCGAACAACGCGCGCCCGAGCCGCATGCCTTCGACTTCCGCGGTGATGCGCTGGCCGCGTTTTGCCTCGACGGAAAAATAATCGATTTCTTCTTCTTTGATTACACCGTTAACGGTTGTGTTTAACGCGATTGGCTGCGCATGCGCTGGATCGTGGTTCTCCTTTGCCTCCACGCTTGGAAACGGCCCGACGTAAATCGTGCTCAATTCCGACACGCCCGTCGCCGTCCAGACGCGTAACGCGTGTTCGCCCAGCGCGCAGTCGTTCGCGACTTTCAGCTTCGCTTTGAATTTCCCGTCATCGACCGGCACAAGCGCCGCGACTTCAAAACCGGGCGAATAAAAAAGCAGCCCTTTCGCGTCGCCGAGCTGTTTGCCGGTGATGGTTAATTCCACTTCCGCGCCGCGTTGCGCGCCCGGCGGATTGATCGCCGAAAGCTGCGGCGACGCAGCGCGCAGCGCAGTCGCGAGCGACAGCAAAAGCACGGATGCGCGCAGCGACATGGCTTACGCCAGCAATTCGTTTACGACTTGGCCGCCTCGCACAATGTCGATGGGACGATTGCCTGGCGACATCAATTTCTTCGCGCCGTCGATGCCGAGCTGCTTGTAAATCGTCATCGCGAAATCCTCGACCGACAGCGGATTTTCGTCCGGCTCGGCGCCGGTTTCGTTCGACGATCCGTAAATGCTGCCGCGCTTGATGCCGCCGCCGGCGAGCGCGATGGAAAACACGCGCGGCCAGTGATCGCGCCCCGCGTCCTTATTGATTTTCGGCGTGCGGCCAAACTCCGTCGTCACCATCACCAGCGTCGAGTCGAGCATGCCGCGCCGGTCGAGATCGCGGATCAGCGCTGCGTAGGCTTTGTCGAATTGCGGCAGATCTTTCTGGATGCCGCCGCGCACGTTGGAGTGATGATCCCAGCCGCCGTAAACCAGCGACACGAAACGAACTCCGCTTTCCACCAGGCGCCGCGCCATCAGCATCCGCATTCCCGCGCCGTTGCGGCCGTATTCGTCTTTGAGCGCATCCGGTTCCGCTTTCAAATTGAAAGCCTCGCGCGCTTTTTGCGAGCTCACCAGGCCGTAGGCGCGCTGGTAAAAACTATCCATCGCATCGAGCGCGTCCGATTTTTCCAGCTCGCGAAAATGCGCGTCCACCGTGGCGAGAATGCTCTGCCGCTGCGCGAAACGCTCGTGATCGACATCCGGCGGCAGCGAGAGATCGCGCACGTTGAATTTCTCGTTCGCCGGATCGCCGCCGAGACTGAACGGCCCGTAGGCGTTGCTCAAATATCCGCTGCCGGCGTAGGGATTCGGCTGCGACGGGATGCAGACATAAGGCGGCAGATCGTTGCGCACGCCGAGTTCGTGCGAGACGACGCTGCCGATGCTCGGGTATTGAATCGCCGGGCTCGGCTTGTAGCCCGTGAACATGTTGTGCGTGCCGCGTTCGTGCGCCGCCTCGCCATGCGTCATCGAGCGGACGACGGTGATTTTATCCGCGATTTGCGCGGTTTCTTTCAGCAGCTCGTTGAAAGCAACGCCGTCGAGTTTCGTCGGGATCGAGCCGAACGGCCCGCGCACTTCCACCGGCGCGAACGGTTTTGGATCGAACGATTCGTGCGCCGAGATTCCGCCCGGCAGAAAAATGTGGATGACCGCCTTCGCCTTCGCGTCCGCCGCGGCGTCGGCTGCGCGCAATTTAAAAAAATCGCCGAGCGTCAGCCCGAGGCCGCCGACCAGGCCGACGTAGAGAAAATCGCGTCGGGAGACTTTGCGAAAGTGGGCTGGATCGTCATACCACGTGACCGGTTGGAAGTCGCTCATAAGTGTTCAGTGAAACACCCGGGTTCGATGGGGGTTGTGGGACTTTACGGCGAATTCCGCAGCGCGCAAACGGAGATCGCAACAATTAACGCGCGCTAATTTGAGACCTACCGGGCAATCAGGTGAGCGCCTGATTTTCCAAAAGCCGAATTGGATTATTTTCCCGCCGCAAACAAAAATCGACGGGCAGGGCCGAAAGGGCGCCCATCGGTTTTGCTGCGAACATTAGCAACTGCGCCACGGCACACTTGGTGACCGTGGCGCGGTTTGCTTTTGTCTAACGGCCCGACACAGTGCCGCTGCCGCTGGCGGACCCACCGCCGCTAAACGAGCCGCTGTGTGTGCCTTCGCATCCGGCAACTGCCAGTGCCAGTGCGGTGACTAATGCGAGTAGTATTGTTTTCATGATTACTCCTTTGTTTTAAAAACGCTTCGCACCCAAGCTTTCGGCTGGCTCTCCCCGCCGAACGAATCAGGGTTTTTCCTGATACGAAAACCGCGCTAGATTTCGCGCATGAGCCTGCGCTCGCTTCTCGTCGATTTTAACTCCTACTTCGCTTCCGTGGAGCAACAGCTCAGGCCGGAACTGCGCGGGCGTCCGGTCGCGGTCGTGCCGGTGCTCGCGGATTCCACGTGCTGCATCGCGGTCAGTTATGAGGCGAAAAAATTCGGCATCAAAACCGGCACACGGGTCGGGCTCGCGCGCCAAATTTGTCCCGAGCTGGAAGTCGTCGAGGCGCGTCCGCCGCTTTACGTGCAAATTCATCACGCGCTGCTCGCGGCGATTGAGTCGTGCATCCCTATCGAGGAAGTGCTCTCGATCGATGAAGTCCGCTGCAACCTCGTGGCCAAATGGCGGCAGCGCGAAAAAGCCCAGGCGCTGGGGCACGACATCAAAAAAAAGATCGCGAAGAAAGTCGGACGCTTTTTGCGCAGCAGCATCGGCATCGCGCCGAACCCGCTTCTCGCGAAAGTGGCAAGCGACATGCAGAAACCCAACGGTCTCGTGATCATCGAAAAAGCCGATCTGCCGCATTGCCTTTACAGGCTGGAGCTGCGCGATTTTTGCGGCATCGGCTCGCGCATGGAAAAGCGGCTGCGCATCGCAGGCATCCACACCGTCGAGCAGCTCTGCGCCGCGCCGCGCGGGCATTTGCGCAAAATCTGGGGTGGCGTCGAAGGCGAGCGGATGTTCGACTCGCTGCGCGGCGAATGGATCGTGCGACCGCCGACGAACAAGTGCATGCTCGGCCATTCGCACGTGCTCGCGCCGGAGCAGCGCAACGATGACGCTGCGCTGGCGGTGCTGAACCGGCTCTTGCAAAAAGCCGCGATGCGGCTGCGGCACGACCGTTATTTTGCGCGCGGGATGCAGCTCTTTGTCGAATTTTTAAATACCGGCGGATACTGCGAGGAGATTCGCTTTTCTGAAACGCAGGACACGATCGCGCTGACGCGAACGCTGCAAAAACTCTGGGCAGGCCGTCCGCGCGTGCCGCAACCGCCGCTGATGGTCGGCGTTGATCTGATCGATTTGGTCGACGAAAAAAACTACACGCCGCCGCTTTTTCCCGAGGAGAAAGCCAAACGCAAACTTTTCGCCTCCATCGACGAAATCAACCGGGACCTCGGAAAAAATAAGCTCTACTTCGCCGGCAGCCATGCCGCGCTCGATGCCGCGCCGATGCGCATCGCGTTCAATCGTGTCCCGAAGCTCGAGACCGAAGGCGATTAGGCGCGGCGATGCTTGCCGCATCGCGTGGCTTTGTGGAGATTGAGCATCCGCCATGATTGCTCTCCACGAAAATTTGCCCAGCGAGTTTGTCTCGCGCGTGGAGGAGATTTTTTCGCCGACGGGGCTTTTGGCGAAGGCGAAGAATTTCGAGTTTCGCGCGGAGCAGCAGCAGATGGCGGTGGCGGTGGCGCGTTCGCTGGAAAATGAGACGCACCTCGTGGTGGAGGCGGGCACGGGCGTCGGCAAGTCGCTCGCGTATCTGGTGCCGGCGATCCTGTATGCGCTGGAAAATAAAAAGAAGGCGGTCGTCTCGACTTACACGATCAACCTGCAGGAGCAGCTCGTTTACAAAGACATTCCGATTTTGCAAAAAATCCTGCCGGTGGAGTTCGAGGCGGCGCTCTGGAAGGGACGGCAGAATTATCTCTGCCCGCTGCGGCTGGAGCGCGCGATGCAGCACTCGGGGGAGCTGTTCACGGGACCGGAGCAGGAGGAGCTGAAGCGGATTTGGGAATGGGCGCAGACGACGCGCGAGGGGACGCTGAGTGATTTTTCGATCGAGCCCGACCCAGCGGTGTGGGCGCAGGTGTGCAGCGAGCAGCACATCTGCACGAGCAAGACGTGCGGGGCGAATGCGCGCTGTTTTTACCAGCAGGCGCGCAAGCGGCTGGTCACGGCGGACCTGGTGGTGATGAATCACACGCTCTTTTTCATGAATCTCGGGCCGCTCGCGGAGATCGAGGAAAAGGAGTCGGGTTATATTTTTTCAAACGACTTCGTGATCTTCGACGAGGCGCACACTATCGAGGCGGTGGCGGCGAAGCACATCGGGCTCGGCGTCTCGCAATACGGCCTGCGCTATGTGCTGCAGCGGCTCTACAATCCGCGCACGAAGAAAGGACTCTTCACGATTTTGCGCAACGCGGAGGGCGTGCGCGAGGCGGCGGCGCTGCTCGACGATATCGATTCGTTTTTCAAGCAGGTGGAGGAGCGGGCGAATTTTAAAAAAGGTCGCGAGTATCGCGTGCGCGAGCCGGACCTGGTCGAGGATTCGCTGACGGGGAAATTGACGAAACTGCAGGGGCTGATCGTGACCGTGCTGAAAGGACTCGAGGACGAAACGCTGAAAGCGGAGCTGCAGGATCTCGGCCGCCGCGTGCGCGAGGCGCGGCTCGGCATCGCGGAATTTCTGAGCCAGAGCGCGGCGGAGGATTACGTTTACTGGGTCGAGAAAACCGGCAAGACGGATAAATGGCTCAGTCTAAATGCCGCGCCGGTGGACATCGCGGCGCATCTGCGGCAGATGCTTTTTCGCGAGACGCAGCATTGCGTGATGACGAGCGCGACGCTTTCGGTCGGCAGCGAAAGGCTCGCCTATTTCCGCAATCGCGTCGGCGCGGAGGAAGTCGAGGCGCTGCAAATCGGCAGCCCGTTTGATTACGCCCGGCAGATGAAACTCTACGTCACGCGCAAGATGCCCGACCCGCGCGACGCAAACTACGAGACCGAGCTCGCGAAGCAGATCGAGCACTTCGTGGAGATGAGCGAAGGACGCGCATTCGCCCTTTTCACGAGCTACAAAACCATGCAGGCGCTCGCGGAAAAACTCGAAGCGCCGTTTGAAAAAGCGAAATGGCATTTGCTCGTCCAAGGCAAAGGCGCGCCGCGGCACCGGCTGATCGAGCAGTTCAAGAGCGGCGAGCGCAACGTGCTCTTCGGCACGGACAGTTTTTGGAGCGGCGTCGATGTGCCGGGCGAGGCGCTCAGCAACGTGATCATCACGCGGCTGCCGTTCGCCGTGCCGGATCATCCGATGGTCGAGGCAAAGCTGGAGCTGATCGAAGCGCGCGGCGGCGATCCGTTCACGGAGTATTCACTGCCGGAGGCGATCTTGAAATTGCGCCAGGGCGTCGGGCGATTGATCCGCACGAAATCGGATAAGGGCATCGTCGTGATTTTAGACCCGCGCATTTTGACGAAAAATTACGGGAGCGCATTTATGAAAGCGCTGCCGGAATGCCCGGTGGAAATCGTCTGATTTTTGCGATGTAAAACATTGACGAGCGACGTGTGCCGTGACCAAAGTCGCGCCATGAAACTGCGCATTCCCCTCGCGCCGACGTTCGTTTCAGCAATGGCCGTCGGCCTTCTCACTCTCAGCCCGGCTCGCGCCGGCGTTGAGGCCAACGAAAAAGTCATCAAGCAAACCGAGGCGCCGGCGTCGCGGTTTAAAATCTACGGCTGGCTGGAAGGCGGCGTGACGTTCAACCCGGACGATCCGCGCGACCATCAGAACTTCGGCCATCTGTTTACCGATCGCTCAAACGAGCCGCTGCTCAACCAGGCGGTCATCACCGCGGAGCGGACGCTCGACCCGAATGCGAGCGGCTTTGACTGGGGGTTCAAGGGTCAGTTTTTATACGGCACCGATGCGCGCTATACGCATTCGGTCGGCTGGCTGCAGAACACGCAGCACGAGATTTACCAGCCCGATCTCATCGAGGCGTGGATCGTGGTGCATTCGCCGGTCCCGGGCACGGCGGGCGGCATTGACGTGAAGGCGGGCAAGTTCGTCACGCTCGAAGGCGCGGAGACGATCGACCCGCGCTCGAATGTGTTTTACTCGCACAGCTACATTTTTAACTATGGCATCCCGCTCACGCACACCGGCGTGCTGGCGACGGTGCATTTGTATAAATGGCTCGATGTTTACGGCGGGATCACGCGCGGCGTGAATACGTTCACCACCGATAACAACGGCTCGGCGGCGTTCCACGGCGGACTCGGTTTCAATTTCCTCGACGGGAAACTGACCGCGCTCGCGACGACCCACATCGGGCCTGAAAACCCGCACAACAATCACGATCTCCGTTATCTCAACGACCTGACGGTCACGTGGCACGCGAACGACAAGCTGACCGCGATCCTCGACTCGTGCTATTCGGAGGATGAGAGCGTCTCCGGCGCACGCGCTTATGGCGCGGCGGGCTATTTGACGTATGTGATCAACGACTGGCTCACCGTCGGCATCCGCGAGGAGGTTTTCCGCGATGAAAAAGGCTTCTTCACCGGCAGCTTCGCGGACAATGACGACTTCATCGACATCCAGCGCGGCAAATTCAATCACATCGACCCGCACACGTTTTTCCAGCAGGGCACGTTCAACGAAGTCACTGTCGGCGCGACGATCAAGGTGCCGGGCATCCCGAAGCCGTTTACCGGCCTGAGCCTGCGCCCCGAGGTGCGCTATGACGCGACGCTCACGAACGACCGGCCGTTTAACGACCAAAGCGAGCGCAATCAGGTCACCATCGGCCTCGACGCGCTGCTGACGTTCTAAAAACGCGAGCCCAGACGAATCTGCAAAGCGCCGGAAGCGAACCTTCCGGCGCTTTTGTTTTTGCGCGCGACGAATTCGCTTTCGCCGAAGCGGCTCTGCGTCCATTTTTCCGGCACGATGCAAGGCCCGTTCATGAATCGACGCACATTCGCGCAGCGCGTGAAGCAACTGCTCGCGCCGATCTTTGTCGCGCTGGCGGCGGTGGGGAAATGGATATTGCCGGCGCTGAAATTCGGGCTGCCGTTCCTGAAGACGTTCGCGACGATGCTGATCTCGATCGCGCTTTACGCGCAGGCGTGGGGCTGGAAATTCGCCGCGGGTTTCGTGCTGCTGATTTTCGTGCACGAGGCCGGGCATCTCATCGCAGCGCGGCTGATGGGGCTGAATGTCGGCTGGCCCGTGTTCATTCCGTTCATGGGCGCATTGATCGCGCTGAAAGAAGCACCGCGAAACGCTTGGGTTGAATCGGTCGTCGGCGTCGGCGGCCCGTTGCTCGGCGGTCTCGGCGCGCTCGCCGTCGGCGCGGTTTATTTTGTCACCGGGTATCCGCTTTTTCTCGTGCTCGCCTACTCCGGCTTGTTTTTGAATTTGTTTAACCTGATCCCAATCGTGCCGCTGGACGGCGGGCGGATCGTGTCGGCAATCTCGCCGTGGTTCTGGGTGATCGGGCTGATCATCATCGTGCCGTTTTTACTGTGGCGAATGAGCGGCTCGGGCATTCTGATTTTGCTGATCGTGGCGATGAGCCTGCCGCGGGTGATCGCGCTCTTCCGGCGTCGGACGCCGGAGTCGGTCCGCTATTTCGAATGCACGCGCGGGCAGCGATGGGCGATGGCGGTGCTTTATTTCGGGCTGCTCGCCGGTCTCGGCGGTGCGATGGGTTTTCTGCACGAGATGCTCGGCGATTTCATCTGACGGCGGTGGCACGCATAGTGCTTTTTCAATCGCAAACAAACCACCTCAAAATTATGAACTTCCTCGTCGTTGATGATAACCGCCTCCTAAACCGATTCCTCGTCACTTACCTCCGTAGCAAAGGCCACGCATGCTCCTCGCTGACGGATGGTTCAAAGGTGGAATCCTGGCTCGATCTCAACAAATGCGATGCCGTTATCCTCGACATCGGCATGCCGAAAATCGACGGACTTTCCCTGATCTCGATCATCCGTGCGCATTATGCCGACCTTCCGATCATCATCTTTACCGGCCTCGGTTACGACGAGGAGATGATGCAGGCCGCGCGCTACGCCGGCGCGAACGGTTACGTCAGCAAGGGCTTGGGCCCGAGCGAAATTTACTCTGCATTGATGCGCGTGCTGAACAATCCGGCGACGGCTTCGAACTAACGATTTTTCTGAGGGGGTTGTTGTTGAATCGCGGAAGCCAAAACTTCCGCGATTCTCTTTTTCAGGAGCTTCGCCTGCCATTGCCCGCTGGCGTTGGCAGTGTCGAGAAAGCCGTAGTTCAAGACCGAGCCGCAGCTCGCGAATGTCAGCCGCGAGATTTTCCCGAACGCGCCCATTCCCATGACACTGAGCGGAAGTCGATTCTTCGCCGTGAGAAAATCGAGCAAAGTTGCGACATCGCGCGAGCAGGTTGCCGTTGCGGCGACTTTGAAAATGTCAGCTTTTTCGCGAAAAGCGTGTTGCGCGAGCTGGCGCAATTTTGCGACCGACGGCGTTTTTGCAAAATCGTGATGCGACAAAATCACGCGCACATTCTTCTCACGTGCGAGATCCAGCACCAATTTCATCTCACGCGCGAAACGCAACTCGACATCGATCGCTGCTGCGCATGGAAGAAATTTGGCGAAAAGCTCGCGCCTTTTGCTCGCGCTCAACGGCAACGCGCCGCCTTCGCTCGCGTGTCGCACAGTCACGATCAGCGGCACGCGCAGTTTTGGTGCGATGCGCAAAAGTGGCTCGGGATCTTTCCCAAACGCATCGACGCGCAGCTCGAGCAAATCGATTTCGCCGGCGCGAATCCGTCGGGCCGCCGCGAGGCTGCCGGGAGAATGCACCGTGCCGACGACTAGCGGCGGGCCGGACAAATCGATGGCGTTTTTGGATGAATTCATCATGTTAAAAAGAATTGGAATCCGCTAGATTCCCTCGCCCCGCAGAATGATTGGCCGCAAACAAGAACTCAATTTGCAATTCCAGCAGATCGCCGATGGCGCGCTGCTGGTGTTTGCATTTTGGATCGCGCACATCCTGCGTTACTACGCGACGTGGTGGCTTGGGTTGGACAGGCCGATCGCATCATTCAACGAATTTCGCTGGGTGCTTTTCGTGCTGATGCCGTTCGGGCCGATCGTTCTCGAGATGCAGGGTTACTACAATCACATCCTGCAAAAGTCGCTCTGGAAATGGCTCACGCAAATCGGGCGCGCCGCTGTCTTGCTAGGTGCATTGCTCGCAGTCTGCTGGTTTTTCTTTCACCTGGACGTGCCAAGCCGCGCGGTGCTGCTGCTCTTCGGTGCCCTCGCGATGCTCGTGCTGGTGCTGCGCGAGCGGCTTACGATTTTGTATCTGCGCAACAAAGCGAGCAGCGGCAAATATCGCGAAAACGTGTTGCTTGCCGGCGTGCCGCTCGACATGCAGCAGCTCGAGAAAACGTTCACGCCCGAGCAGATGATGGAAATGGAAATCGTCGGCCGCATCGACATCGATACGCAGCCGATCTCAGCGTTGATCGAAGCGCTGCACGAACACGCAGTGAGCCGCGTGATTTTCGCCGGCGGCCACAGCCATCTCAATCGCCTGCAGGAAGCGATTGCCGCGTGCGAAGTCGAAGGCGTCGAAGCATGGCTGCTTGCCGATTTTATCAAGACAGCGATCGCGCGTCCGGATTTCGACGTGCTCGGGAACCGACCGATGCTCGTCTTCCGCACGACACCGGAAATTTCGTGGTCGCTCTTGATCAAAGGCATCATCGATCGCGTCGGCGGGGCGCTCTTGCTCGTGCCGTGTTCGGTCTTGATGATCGTTGCGACGATTGCGATCAAGCTGACTTCGCCCGGACCGATCATTTTCCGCCAGACGCGCGCGGGCAAACATGGCAAGCCGTTTACGATGTATAAATTTCGCACGATGGTCACCGATGCGGAAATGCGGCAGGCCGAGTTAGCGGCATTTAACGAAATGTCCGGACCGGTTTTCAAAATCGACAATGATCCGCGTGTTACGCCGGTTGGTCGCTTGTTACGCAAGCTGAGCATCGACGAATTTCCGCAATTATTTAACGTTTTGCAAGGACACATGAGCCTCGTTGGGCCGCGTCCTTTGCCAATGTATGAAGTCGAAAAATTCGAGAATACCGCACAACGACGCCGATTGAGCGTGAAACCCGGCCTGACATGTCTCTGGCAGGTCAGCGGACGTAACGAGGTCTCGGATTTCCACGAGTGGGTGCGGCTCGATTTAAAATACATTGATAATTGGTCGATCTGGCTCGACTTAAAAATCCTGCTCAAAACCGTGCCGGTTGTCCTGCTCGGTTGGGGCGCGAAATAACGCGCGCATTTTCGTCACGCGAAATTTGCGGGAAGTTCTAGCCAAGCTAGCTTTGAGTCACTAGAAACGCTTTCCGCAATGGCTTCCAAACGCACAGCAGTAGTCACGGGTGGCGCCGGATTTCTCGGCTCGCACCTTACCGACCGTCTTCTCGCCGAGGGTTTCCGCGTCATCGGCATCGACAATTTCATCACCGGCAATCCTCAAAACATCGAGCACCTCGCCAGCAACGAGGATTATCGATTTGTCAAACAGGATGTAACGCAATACATTTTGTTAGACGAAGATATTCACTATGTTTTTCACTTCGCATCGCCGGCCAGCCCGATCGATTACCTCGAGCATCCGATCCCGACGCTGAAAGTCGGCGCGCACGGCACGCATAATACGCTCGGACTCGCGAAAGCAAAAAAAGCGACCTTTTTGCTCGCTTCGACGAGCGAGTGCTACGGCGATCCGCTCGTGCATCCGCAGCGCGAAGATTACTGGGGAAACGTGAATCCGATCGGACCGCGCGGCGTTTATGATGAGGCGAAGCGTTTTGCCGAGGCGATGACGATGGCATACCACCGTTATCACAAAGTTGACACAAAGATTGTGCGCATTTTCAACACTTACGGCCCGCGCATGCGCCTGCGCGACGGGCGTGTGGTGCCCGCGTTCATCGGGCAGGCGCTGACAGGACAGCCGCTGACGATTTTTGGCGACGGCTCGCAGACGCGCTCATTTTGCTATGTGAGCGATTTGATCGACGGCATCTTCAAACTCGCGATGAGCGATTTTCACGAGCCGGTGAACATCGGCAATCCGCGCGAGATGACGATCAAGCAATTCGCCGAGGAGATCATCCGCATCACCGGCACGGCCGCGCAAATCGAGTATCGCCCGCTGCCGGTCGACGACCCGAAAGTGCGCCAGCCGGACATCACGCGCGCGAAGAAAGTTCTCAACTGGGAGCCGAAGGTCGACTTTGACGAAGGCATTCGCAAAACCATCGATTTCTTCCGAACGCGGTTGGGTTGATTTGATTTTTTGTTTGCAGCGTCCGTCGACGCCTGCAATTTTGACCTCCTTCATTCCCGTTCCCTCATGAAAAAAGTTACTGTTCTTGCAGTTGCACTCCTCGGCCTCGCCGCGTCCGCATTTAGCCGTGATGATTTCGTTCTTCGCAAAGTGCAGCCATCGGTTGTCCGCACTCCGCAAATCAACTACACCGGCGACCAGCGCCGCTCTGGCCAGGCGCAGCAATGGCTCGAGATCGAAGCCGAGTTTGATTCAAACGTCGACATCACGGACGAGTTGACGGCGAAATTTTACGTGCTCGTCGCCGGCCAGTGCCTCACCGGCGAAGTCACGCATGTCAATGTGTTAAAAGGACGTTCACTTTATAGCGTGATGTATGTGAGCCCGCACACGGTCTCGAAGCTGCTAAACAATAAACCAATGACAGCCGCGTCGATCGAAAACGCCGGCGTGCAATTGCTCGTCAAAGGTCAGCTCGTGGCGCAAAAGAGCTTCAAGGAGTCGGGCGGAGGCGACTGGTGGCAGCAGCTTCAGCAAATCTCCGGCTTGCTGTTTAACAAAAACGAAACGCCGTTTGCTGCGCTTTATTGGGATCGCTACGAGGAAATCAAGCCTGCGGCGACGAAGTAACGGCACCTTTGAACACGCACCCCCGCATTCTTCGCTGACGTGGCCGCTCCGAACCGCATCATCAGCCTCAATCTCGGCATGCAGACAGTCGGCATGGCCGAGTTCCGCACGAGCTCGACCGGCGGATTGGTGCTGAACAGCTTTAAGCTGACCGAGCTTCTCGCCGATCCATCCGCCGAAGCCTCGCGCATCGCGCAGATGAAAATTGCGATCCAGGAAATGGGCGATGCGTATAAGCTCAAAGGATTGCGTGTCAACTACTCGATCCCGGCGCAATCGGTCTTCACGCGTTTCGTCAAACTTCCGGCGGTTGGCGCGGAAAAAGTCGATCAAATCATCACGTTTGAAGCGCAGCAAAACGTGCCGTTTCCAATCGACGAAGTCGTTTGGGATTACCAGCTCGTTGGCGGACAACCCGAAAAACTTGAAGTCGTGCTCGTCGCGATTAAAGCCGATCTGCTCGATGATTTGAACAACGCGGTGGAGGACAGCGGGCTGAAAACAAACGTCGTCGATGTAGCGCCGATGGCGCTCTACAACGCATTTCGCTACAACTACAGCGACATGAGCGGCTGCTCGTTGCTGATCGACATCGGCTCGCGCACTACGAACCTCATTTTCGTCGAGCCAAACAAAGTTTTCAGCCGAAGCATTCCGATCGGTGGCAGCACGATTTCCGCGGCGATCGCGAAGGATTTCAACGAGCCGTTCGGCGCGTCCGAGGAGCGTAAGCGGGCTCTCGGTTTCGTCTCGCTCGGCGGCGCGTATGCAGAGCCCAGCGATCCCGATGTGGCGCGCGTCTCAAAAATGATCCGCAACAGCATGACGCGCCTGCACGCGGAAATTTCGCGCTCCATTTCGTTTTACCGCTCGCAACAAGGTGGCAGCCAGCCGGCGCGCGTTTTTCTCGCAGGCGGCAGCGTGAGTCTGCCTTACATGCGCGAATTTTTCGCGGAAAAACTGCAGATGCCGATCGAGTTTTTCAACGCGCTACGCAATGTCGCCGTCGGCAACGATGTGAATCTCGAGGAAGCCGGCAAAAGCGCGCACGTGCTCGGCGAGCTTGTCGGCTTGAGTTTGCGCTCGATGAGCGAATGTCCGATGGAGCTGAATCTGCAGCCGGCCAGCGTGGTGAAGGCGCATAAACTCGCGCAAAAACGCCCGTATATCGTGCTCGCCGGCTTGTGCGTGTTACTATCGCTCGCCGGTTGGTGGCTCTATTTCCAGCGCGCAACGCAGGTTGAGAGCGCAGTCATCGGCGAGCTGCAACAAAAAATCGCGCCGCTAAAACAAAAGGAAACGCAGTTTCAAAATACGCGAAAAGAAATTCAGGCTGCGCAGGCCACGGCCGCGCCATTTATCGAGGCGGTGAACGAACGCGGCTACTGGGTTGCAATTCTCGATGAACTAAACGCACGCTTGCCGGAGCGTTATGTGTGGATCACGCAATTTGAGCCGATCACGATCAGCGGCGACAAAGCGACGCCGCTGATGAGCGCCGAGACCGGCGCGACGCATTCAGCCGAAATACCGACACCGCCGCCTGTAGGGCCCGGTGGCCCGCGGGGTCAGGGCGAAGCGAGGCAGATCTTCGGGCTTCGGCTGCATGGCTTGTATTTGGAAAGTCCAACCGAGGCGGGCGTCGTCGATCAGTTCGCGAAAAATCTCGAGGATTCGCCTTTGGTCAGCAAAGTCACCGTCGTGACTCGCGCGACGCCGACACAGACGGAGTGGGCTTACGACTACGAGCTGCAAGTGGAACTGAAAACCGCGATCAAACCGCAATGAACTGGATCCGCGAAAACAAATTTTTAACAGCGTTTTTTGCCATCCTGATTATTGGCATCGGCGTGCTCGGTTTCCTCGCCTATTCCGCGTGGGGAAGTTTCGGCGAAGTCTCGGAAAACTATAACAAACAGGCTGCGGAATTGAAGCGGCTGCAAAACCTGACGCCGTATCCGAACGAGGCGAACCTGCGCAAAATGCAGGACCAACGCGACGCCTACATCGCGGCAACAACGGACCTGCAAAAAAAACTTGCGGCGATCGAATTTCCGCTGCAGCCGATTTCGCCAACCGATTTTCAAGACAGACTGCGCGCATCGGTTTCGCAGATGATCGACAAGGCGAAAAACGCTGGAGTCAAGCCGCCGGAGAAATCATTTTACCTCGGCTTTGATAATTACCAGACGTCGTTGCCGCGACCGGAAGCAGCCGCTCCGCTCTACCGGCAACTGCAGGCAATCGAATTTGCGCTCAATCAGCTGATTGAGGATAGAGTGGATGCGATCGTCAGCCTCACGCGCTCGACTTTGCCGGAGGAAGCGGCGACAGCGGCCCCGCAGCAGGGCGGCCCGCGTCCTCAGCAACGAACCGGAGGCGGAAATGCGCCGGCGAAAAAGCTCGTTGATAAGAATTCGTTTGAAGTCGGTTTTGTTGCCGACCAATCGCGTTTCCGAAAATGGCTCAACGATATTTCCAGCGCGAAACAGCAGTTTTACGTCGTCCGTTTGCTGACGGTGAAAAACGAAAGCCAGAAAGGTCCATCGCGCGCGGATTCGACGACCGCTGCGGCTGATCCGAACACCCCGGCTGCACAAGTTCCCGCCGCAGCCGGTGCCGCATCGCCTGCGCCAAACACGCTTAAATTTGTCGAAGGCACAGAAAAAATAGACGTTGTCGCGCGTGTAGACATCGTTAGTTTCAATCCGCCAGCCGCACCGGCAGGAAAATAGCCATGGACTGGATCAAGAAAAATTACGATCAAGCCATTCTGTCACTCGTTGCTCTGGTGCTGCTCGCCATGTCGGGCTTGCTGTTTTGGGATGCACTGAATTTTAGCGATACGTTTGCAAGCATTCGCGGCGAAGTGCCGCACAACGACAAAATCCCGCCGCTCGAGACGACGCCAATCGATAATGCGCAAGCTGCGCTCACGAAACCGCCGACGTGGACAGGGCATCCCGGTTCGCTTTTCGTTTCCGACAAATACATCGTGAAGGACGGCCAGTTGGTCGATCCGCGCTCGAGCAATGTGCAGTTGCATGCGCCGGTGCCGAACACGTGGTTTTTCGATCACAACCTCGACATTCTGGACACCGACGTGCTGAACGAGGATCCCGACGGCGATGGCTTCACCAACCTCGACGAATGGAAAAATATCAAGGGCGACGGCTCCGATGCAACCGATCCGCAGGACAAAAATTCGCATCCGGCATTTGTCACAAAGCTGCGTCTGGTGAAGGCGATTCAAACACGCTTCCGGCTTTTGTTTGCGGCTTACGACGGCGATCCCGCAAAGCCGGATACGCTCACATTTCAAATCAACACGCTTGATGTGCACCAGCCGACGCAGTTCCGGAAATTAGGCGAGCAGATCGAGAACACGAAATTCAAAGTCACCAAGTTTGACCACAAAGTCATCACCGACCAGAGCACCGGCGCGGAAAAAGACGTGTCGGAATTGACCGTGCAAAACACGGAGACGGGCGATGAAGTGACGCTCGTCTTGAATACCATCGTGAACTCACCGGATTCTTATGCGTTGTTTAAATTCCTGCTGGACGGTTCGCAGTTCCCGGTAAAGAAGGACAAGACTTTTACGCTCAAGCCCGAGCCGGCTGTCACCTACAAATTAGTTGACATCAAGGACGCCGAGGCGCTAATCGAATCGCCGAAAGGCGAAAAAATCAAAGTGCCAAAGCTGGAGGCGCCTTGATGAAACGGCTGCGGATTGCCTGCCGACTCACTCTTTAACACCATGACAACAAAGTTCCCTCTAGTCTCATGCCTGTGCGCCGTCGTCACAGTCACGCCGGTTTTTGCCGGCACTACAACAACCTCCACGGTTCAGACCACCACTACGACTACAAACGTCGAAGGCGTGGCTGAACGCGAACTCGCCCGCCGGCAGGACATGTTGAATCACGCGATGGATCTGCTGAAAACCGGCGATATCGCGATGAAGGAGCACGATTTCGAGACAGCGTTTGCTTCGTATAAAGCTGTCTGCGACATGCTCACGGAATCCGACGCAACGCATCACCTGCGCAAACGCGCGCTCGATGGACTCTGCGAAGCCGCTTGCGATCTCGCGGAGCAACGCATCGGAGAAGGACGTTTTACCGACGCCGAGACTACTGCAAAAGCGGTGCTCGATGAAAAATACGATCCGAGCTGCCATCGCGCGATCGTCATTCTCGCACACCTCGAAGACCCGGATTATTACAACAAAACGATCACACCGAAATTCCGCGGCAACGTCGAGGAGGTGAAGCGCATGTTTAAGGAAGCGGAAGGGTTCTATGATACCGGTCGGTTCGATCTCGCCTATAAGCGCTACGAGCAAATCCTGAACCTCGATCCTTACAACATTGCCGCGCGCAAAGGTGAGGAAAAAGTGAACCTGGCGCGCGATCATTACGCCGAGGCAGGTTACAACCAGACGCGCTCCTACATGACGTGGCAGCTCGACAAAGCGTGGGATCGTCCCGTGCGCAAATACGGTTTGACCGGTCCGCAGGTGATCGAGAGCCAGAAGACGGATATTCGCGGCACGGAATATATTACGAACAAGCTAAACCGCATCGTCATTCCCAAAATCGAATTTCGCGAGGCGACGGTGCGTGAAGCCATCGATTTCCTGAAACAAAAAAGCCGCGAACTCGACACAGAGACAGATCCGACAAAACGTGGTGTTAACATTGTGTTGAAACTGGAATCATCCTCCGCTGCAGCACCCGCAGCCCCTACCGGTGTGCCCGGCGCTGAAGCCGCGCCGGCGATTCCCGGTTTGGAACCGGCGCCCGCTGTGCCTGCAGCCGCGGCTCCGGCAACGGCTGGCGGTCCATCGGTCAACCCGGCGGATGTGCACATCACACTTTCGCTTACGAACATTCCTCTCTCGGAAGCGCTGCGCTACATCACGAATCTGGCGAGTCTCAAAATCAAAATCGATCCGTATGCGGTCGCCGTGGTGCCGATCACGGAAAACACCGAGGCACTGATTACAAAAGAATACAAAGTCCCGCCGGGCTTCATCAGTAACGCGCCCGGAGGGGGCGCAGGCGGCTCGCTCAACCAAGGTGCGGTTCGCAGCGGACGTGGTGGCGGTGGCGGCGGAGCAAATGACACAACGCGCGGCGGGCAAAGCATCGCTGCGAAAGCAAGCGCGCGTGAGTTTCTCGAGTCACAAGGTGTGCAGTTCCCACCCGGCGCCAGCGCGAATTATCTGGCGAGCAGCAGTCGACTCGTCGTGCGCAACACGCAGGAAAATCTCGACCTTGTCGATACGCTCGTTGACGCAAGCATTGTCGCCGCTCCGTCGCAGGTGGAGATCGAGTCGAAATTCGTCGAAATCACGCAGCAAAATCTCAAAGAGCTTGGCTTCGATATTCTGCTCGGCCAGTCGAATGTTCCCGGATCGAAAGTGTTCTTCACCGGTGGCACACCCGGCCTCGGCCAGACCCCGGCGCAAGCAGATTTCCCGCTCTCGTTGCCGTCGAGCTCGAGTTCGCTTGTTGAACAGCCGGTTACGAGCGGATTGCGCAGTGGCAATCTGGCCATCAGCGCCAATGCGATTGACGCGCTGCTTTTCCCGACGAGCGGTGCGAGCAAACTGGCTCCCGGTATTCTCGGTCTAGGCAGCACGCTGACTGACCCGACATTTCAGCTCGTGATACGTGCCTTAAACCAGAAAAAAGGCGTCGATCTGCTCTCCGCTCCTCGCGTGACGACGAAGAGTGGCCAACGCGCCGTCATTGAAATCATTCGCGAATTTCGTTATCCGACCGAATTCGATCCGCCACAAATTCCGCAGAACATCGGCCAGCAAAACTCCGTCAGCCTCACGCCTGGTGTTTCGCAGACGCCGCAGGTATTCCCGGTTACGCCGACCACACCGACGGCGTTTGAAACCCGTAACACGGGCGTGACGCTCGAAGTCGAGCCGACCGTCGGGCCCGATGGTTATACAATTGACCTCAATCTCGTGCCGCAGGTTGTCGAATTCGAAGGCTTCATCAACTACGGAAGCCCGATCCGAACGCTCAATCCAAATGCATTCGCCACGACTGCGGCCGCCATCACCGGCAACAACACTCAATCGTCCGTGGTTCTTACGGACAACGTCATTAACCAGCCGATCTTCAGCACACGCAAAGTCACAACGAGCGTGAGCATCTGGGACGGCCAGACGGTCGTGCTCGGCGGACTGATGCGTGAAGACGTCCAGAAAGTGGAGGACAAGGTGCCAATCCTCGGCGACATCCCGCTGCTCGGCCGCGCGTTTCGCACGAATGTAGACCAGCACCTAAAACGCAACCTGATTATCTTCGTCACCGCACGGCTGATCAATCCCGCTGGCGAACCGGTGCAGCAGGACGAGGAAAAAGAAGAAGTGGTCGAGCCAATCGGTTTGCCGCAGCCGCCGCCGGCAGCGCCGCAACCGGAGATGCCGCTCTTCCAAAAATAATCGCGTGTGCCGGTCCTGGGCATCACGGGCGGAATTGCGACAGGCAAGAGTGCTTGCACGCAAATGCTGTGTCGTATGCTTTCGGCTGAAGTATTCGATGCCGATGAGACAGCGCGCCGGCTGGTAGAAAAAGATTCGCAAGTTCAGCAGCGCATTCGCGAGCAGTTTGGCGACGAAGTGTTCGCACAAACCGGCGATATCGACCGCGCAAAATTGCGCGCGATCGTTTTTGCGAATGAAACACGACGTCGTGAACTCGAGGCAATTTTGCATCCGGTGATCCGCGAGACGTGGCTGCCGCAGGCGGAGAAATTTAGACGTGAAAAAAAATGGCTTTTGGTGGACATTCCACTGCTCTTTGAAACGGACGCCGGCCAATATTTCGACACGCTCGTTGTGATAGCATGTTCTCACGACACACAACTTCGCCGCTTATGCACATTGCGAAATCTCGACGAGCAGATGGCAGGAAAAATCATTGCCGCGCAGATGCCGTTGCACGTAAAGATTTCGCGCGCCGATCATGTCATTTGGAATGACGGCGCGATGACTGCACTGGAACGACAGACAACATTATTTAGTGAATACCTCACAAAGCGTTATGGATGAGTCACCGGCAACGGTGAGAACGGCCGAAGCCCCGTCGCAACTGAACATTGGTGCATTGCACGCCGAACCACTCGCGCGGCTGCTTGAGCGCGCGCACGAGCAGAACCTTTTCATCAATCCCGAGCGCACACGGCACCAGCTCATTTTCGACTTGCTGCGTGCTTACGGCGAACGCGGCACCATTTTGATTGCCGATGGCGTGGTCGAGATGGTGTCGGAAACGCAGGCGTTTTTGCGCTGGCCCAGCCAGAACTTTCGTCCCGGCCCGGAGGATCCGATCCTCACGACCGGTTTGATAAAGCGTCACGGTCTGCAAAATGGAAATCTCGTCAACGTGCGCCTGCATCCGCCACGCGATCGCGAGCGTTACATGATCGTTACCGAAGTGCTGGAGATCGAAGGCGTGCTCGCTGACGAATGGAAAGTGCCCAAAAATTTTGACAGCCTTACGGCGCTCTCACCTGACCAGCGGATCATCCTGGAAAATCACGTGACAAACTCGCTCAGCGCGCGTGCAGTCGATTTGATTACGCCCGTTGGCCGCGGGCAACGGGCGCTCATCGTCGCGCCGCCACGCACCGGGAAAACGGTTTTGCTAAAAGAAATCGCACAGGCGATTCGCGCGAATTCACCGGAAACGCATTTGATTTTGCTACTCGTCGATGAACGTCCCGAAGAGGTAACGGATCTTAAACGCAGCGTTGATGCGGATATTTTCTCCTCCACGTTTGATGAATCGCCGATGCGTCACGTGCAGGTGGCGGAGCTTGTCAGCGAGCGTGCGCGGCGTTTGGTCGAGATGAAAAAGCACGTCGTCATCATGCTCGACTCGATCACGCGACTCGCGCGCGGTTACAACGCATTGCAGCCCGGCAAAGGCCGCACGATGTCCGGCGGCGTCGAATCGCAAGCACTGCTCAAGCCGAAGAAATTTTTTGGCTCGGCGCGTAACACCGAGGAAGGCGGCAGCCTGACGATCATTGCGACCGCGTTGATCGAAACCGAGAGCCGTATGGACGAAGTGATTTTCGAGGAATTCAAAGGCACGGGTAATATGGAGCTCCACCTTGATCGCGAGCTCGTGGAGCGCCGCATTTTTCCGGCGATTCACATTTTAAAATCGGGCACGCGCCGAGAGGAATTGCTGTATCATCCGGACGAATACGAGCGCATTAAGATTATGCGTCGCCAGCTTGCAGAGTTGCCCGCGGTCGAGGCAATGGAGTTGCTGGTGGAGAATTTGAAAGCGACGTCGAGCAATGCCGAGTTGTTGCTCGCAGGTTTGCGCGGCGCGTAACGTGATCAGCTCCGATGCGGCGCTCGCCGCGCTTCTCCCCAGACTCGCCGTCGTCGATCCGATCGCGATCGACACGGAAGCCGACAGTCTGCACTGCTATTTTGAAAAACTCTGCTTAGTGCAAATCAGCGTGCCGGGCGAGGACGTGCTCGTTGACCCACTCGCCGATTTTTCACTCGCGCCGCTGTTCGAGATGCTCGCGACGAAAGAGCTCGTGCTGCATGGCGCGGATTATGATTTGCGGCTTATGCGGCGCGTCGGATTCACCGAACCACGCGTAATTTTCGACACGATGATTGCGGCGCGTTTGGTCGGTCAGACCGAGTTCAGCCTTGCGGCCCTCATCACAAAATATTTCGGCGTCACGCTTGCGAAAGGTTCGCAAAAAGCAAATTGGGCGAAGCGCCCGCTTTCGGCGCTGATGGCGGAATACGCGAAAAACGACACGCACTATTTGCTGGAACTTGCGGATAAACTCGGCGCGGAACTGCGCTCTCTCAACCGCTGGGAATGGTTTCGGCAGTCATGCGCACGAGCGATCGAAGTCGCAAAAACCGACCGCGATCGCGACGTGGAAAACATTTGGCGAATTTCCGGCAGCCACGAATTACGCGGACTCTCCGCGGCGGTGCTGCGCGCGCTCTGGCAGTGGCGCGACCAGGAAGCGCGCGCGGTCGATCGCCCGCCGTTTCACATTTTGCAAAATGACAAGCTCATCGAATGCGCGCGTGCGTTTGCAACGGGCGGGCGCGTATCGGTGCCGCATCTTTCATCGTCACGCGCGAAGCGATTTTTTGCCGCTGCGGAATCGGCGCTGCGTTTGCCGGAAGAGGAATGGCCGATGATCGTCCGCAAGCCGCGTCCGCGCTCCACGCCGGATCAGGATCGTTTGTTTAACGCTCTAAAAATTCGTCGCGACAAGGCTGCATCCGAGCTACGACTCGACCCGACATTGATCGCGCCAAAAGCGGTGCTGGAAAGCCTGGCAGCCGATCAGGAATCGGCGAAATCAAAGCTGCTGCCGTGGCAGCGCGAGTTGCTCGAGCTTTCCGAGTGAACGGTCACTGCGCTGGAAGCGCGGGCGTTTGCGCAGCCGGAGCTGGCGCCGGTGTCGGCTCGTTTTCAGTCGGAACCGGTCCGGAGCGTGGAATCACGTAAACGTGAGTTGCCGAGCGATGGTCGTAACGGCCGGCGAGTGTGAGTCCGCGCTTTTTCGTCGTCCACGGGCCGTGCGGCTTCGCCGGTGAGTAGAATGCGCGATAGTTTGACGAAGTTGTGCAGGCGGTGAGGGAAAAGATTACAAGCAGGGCGAGGGAGAACGCGAATTTCACGTTGCGATGGCAACAAATTCGCCTCGCAGTGTCAACGCGCCGCGCCGGGAAAAAATGTTGCTCAATCGCGACCGCTCGCTAATTTCTCACCCCTTCGCATGATCATCGTTACCAAACCCGACGCCACAGAGGAGCAAATCCAGCACGTGGTCGATCGCATCAAAGAGTGGGGCCTGAAGGCCGAAGTCAGCCGCGGCGCGCAGCGCGTCGTCATTGGCGTGATCGGGCAGGAAGACGTGATCCGGGAAAAACCGATCGCTGCGATGGCGGGCGTCGAGTCCGTTACGCCCGTGTTAAAGCCTTACAAACTAGTTGCGCACGAATTTCGCCAGACGCAATCGCTCGTGAAAGTTGGTGACGTGACCGTCGGCAACAGTGAAGTCGTCATCATGTCCGGTCCCTGCTCGGTGGAAAATCGCGAGCAGATCACGTCGATTGCGCGCGATGTCAAACAAGCCGGCGCACGAATTCTTCGCGGCGGCGCATTCAAGCCGCGCACGTCGCCCTATACATTTCAGGGTCTTGGCATCGATGGTTTGAAAATGCTCGCCGAAGCGCGCGAGGCTACCGGTCTGCCGGTGATCACCGAGATCATGGATACGAAGGATTTGGAAGTGATCGAGAAATATGCCGATTGCCTCCAGGTCGGCGCTCGGAACATGCAAAACTTTTCGTTACTGAAAGAAGTCGGCCGCAGCAAGCTGCCGGTCATGCTCAAGCGCGGCATGAGCGCGACGGTCAAAGATTTGCTGATGAGCGCGGAATACATTTTGAGCGAGGGCAATTTCAACGTGATGCTTTGCGAACGCGGCATCCGCACATTCGAGACTTACACGCGAAATACGCTCGATCTCAATGCGGTGCCGGTTTTGAAAAAGGAAACGCACCTGCCAGTGGTCGTCGATCCGACGCACGGCATTGGATTGCGCGAGCACATTCCGCAGATGGCGCTCGCTGCAGTCGCCGCAGGCGCCGATGCGCTGATGATCGAAGTTCACAACAATCCGGAGCTTGCGAAAAGCGACGGCGAACAGGCGCTCATGCCCGATGAATTCGCTGAACTTGTCGCGCGCGTGCGTGCGGTCGCGCAGGCGGTCGGCCGCGGGGCTTGATATTTGTTAAACGGCTGTGCAAGCTCGCAGTCATGCTCGACGGATTTAAAAAATTCATACTCCGCGGAAACGTCGTCGATCTGGCAGTCGGCGTTATGATCGGCGCGGCGTTCACCGCAGTCGTCACTTCGGTTTCGAAAGATCTCATGACGCCGATCATCGGCATCTTCGGCGGGGTTCATGATTTCTCCACGCTGAAAATCGGGCCGGTCGCGATCGGCAGTTTTATTAACGCGCTGCTCGCATTTATCATCCAGGCAGCGATCATCTATTTTTTCATAGTCCTGCCGATGAATCGCTTCATGGCACTCATGAAAAAAGACGAGCCGATCACTCCGCTCGCGACAAAAGAATGCCGATATTGCGCGATGACAATTTCCGCCAAAGCAACGCGCTGCCCGCATTGCACGTCGGAAATCGCGGCACAGTGAGAGCGTTCGCAGCGGCGTTTTTTCTATTCGCGAATGCCTGCTTCGCGAGCGACGCGATTGATCTCGTCGCGTTTGGCGACTGGGGCGCGGGCTCCTTGCAACAACGGGCTGTTGCACATGCGATGAGCGATTATTTGTCGCAGAGTCACATCGCGCCACAAGCGTGTTTGTTGCTGGGCGACAATTTTTACGGACCACTTCCGCAGGGCGAAAATGATCCGCGCTGGCAGGCGGAATTCGAGCAGATGTATCCGCGCGACACATTGCCGTTTCCGTTTTACGTCGCGCTTGGCAACCACGATTACGAGGACTTTGGCACGAAGCTCAAGGCCGAGTTTGCATACGGGAAAAATCACGCCGACTCGCGTTGGAAGCTGCCAGCGAAATGGTATCGCGTTGATTTTCCGGAAAAGGCGCCGCTCGTCAGCGTGTTGATCATCGATAGCGATCGCGACCGTCTCAGCGCGGACGAATGGAATGCCCAAAAAGCGTGGCTGCACGCGGAAGTCGAGCGCTCTGATCCGAAAAAATGGGTCATCGTCGCGGCGCATCATCCACTTTTTTCCAATGGCCTGCACGGTGACGATCCGGAGATGATCGCGACGATTGCGCCTTCGATTTTCACGCACAAAATCGACTTTTATTTGTGCGGTCACGACCACGATCTCGAACACCTGCAAATCGCCGACTGGCCGCCTTCGTTCCTTATCGCCGGTGGCGGCGGCGCGGTTTTGCGCCCGATGAAACGTAACGACCGCGGACCGTTTTCGCGTTCGCTCGCCGGCTTTGTGCATCTCCATTTCACGCCGGAAAATGCGACGATCAAATTTGTCGATACGCACGGCGAGATTCTCCACTGGGCTGAACGTAGTGTTGATGGAACAGTAACGGTAAAAAGCACCACCGGCTGCGACGTTCCGCCTCCATCGGAATCGCCGACGCCGACGCCCGCAGCTTCGCCAAACAAGCGGTAATAGTTGCGGCGGGTGCGCTGGAAGTTGAATATGCGGTGCTGCTGCGATGCCTGCTGACGTCCCCCGCCACCGCTCCCGAGCTTCCGTTTTTGCGCTGCTGATCGGTTTGGGTCTGACCGCATTCACGACGTATCTCGTGTGGTCATTGGCGACTTTTCGTGAGCAAACGCACTTTGATACCGAAGTTCGACAGGTTGAAAACAACCTGCGCGAACGCATCGAGACTTATCTCGCGTTGCTTCGCGGCACGGCTGGTTTTGTCGCGGGCACGGGAAAGTTCGATCGTGCGCAATTCAGTGAGTATGTGGCGACGCTCGCGATTCGCAAACGCTATCCGGGCTTGCAAGGCATCGGTTTTTCGCTGCGGCTGCGGCCGGGCGAATTGCCGCAAATCGTCGACTGGATGCACTCGCAAGGCGTCACCGATTTTCACCTCTGGCCGGAGGGCCAGCGCGACGAGTATCACACAATTTTGAGTTTGGAGCCGCCGGACCGAAATAACCCGATCGCGATCGGCTTTGACATGTTCAGCAACCCGATCCGACGCGCAGCGATGGAACGCGCGCGGGACAGCGACACCGCGACCGCGTCGGGCAAGGTTGCGCTCGTGCAGGAAACCGGACCCGTAAAACAACCGGGCTTCCTAATTTACAAAGCCGTTTTTCGTCGCGGCGAACGGATACGCACCTTTGATGAACGCCGGGCCGCGTTGCTCGGATTTGTTTACGCGCCATTTCGCGCACCGGATTTGCTGTCCAACGTCGTCGATTCGCGCATTTCGGACGAGATCAACGTCGATTTTTACGACGGTCCCGCCGCAGAACCGCAGCAGTTGCTTTACAGTTCGACAGGCGAGCCGGAGTCGCGGCCGCGTTTTAAAACAGAGAGTCACATCGATATTGCCGGTCGGCCCTGGACGATCACGTTTGCGACGCGACCGCAGTTCGAAGCCGGCAGCGAACGAAGTTCGGCGCTCGCGATTGCCGTCGCGGGCGTTTTGGTGACGTTGGTGCTTTTTGCAACGACCGAATCGCTTGCCCGCTCGCAAGCGCGTGCCGAGCAAATCGCGAACGAGCTTCGCGTTTCCGAAGAGGAGCAAAAACGCGCGAAGGAAGTCGCGGAGCGCGCACGCACGGAAGCCGAAAGCGCGAATCGGTTGAAGGACGAATTTCTCGCGACTGTTTCGCACGAGCTTCGCACGCCACTCAACGCGATACTCGGCTGGATTTATCTTTTGCGGACTTCGCCGCGAAACGAAACGGATCTGAAAAACGCGCTCGAGACGATCGAGCGCAACGCGAAACTGCAATCGGAATTGATCAACGATCTTCTCGACGTCTCACGCATTCTCGCCGGCACGCTCCGGCTCAATCTGCAACATGTCGATCTGTCGGTGGTGATCGACGCCGCGATGGAAACGGTGCGCCCGTCAGCCGAGGCGAAGCAAATCGAGTTCGTGAAGCTGCTCGATCCATCAGCCGGTCCGATTAGTGGAGATGCAACACGGTTACAACAGGTCGTTTGGAACCTTCTTTCAAACGCGGTAAAATTTACGCCGAAAGGCGGCCGCATCGAGATTCTGCTGAACCGGGTTGAATCGCACGCGGAGCTGATCGTTCGCGACAACGGCATCGGTATTGCGCCCGAATTTTTGCCTTATGTTTTCAATACGTTTCGGCAGGCCGATTCGTCGAGCACGCGTCAGCACGGCGGGCTTGGGCTCGGGCTCGCCATTGTCCGGCATCTCGTCGAGCTGCACGGCGGCACAATTGAGGCCCACAGCGAGGGCGAAGGCAAAGGCGCGACGTTCACGGTTGGTTTGCCGATTCGCGCAACGCAGGTTGAAAAAGTGCCCGCTCTTTCGGAAACCGAAACCGGGCGTCCGCTCGCGCCGCTCGAGGGCGTCCGTGTGCTGGTTGTGGATGATGACGAGGAGGCGCGCGAGTTGTTAACGCGTGTTTTGTCGAACGCACATGCCGAGGTGCAGACGGCGCCATCCGCGCAAGCGGGCATTCAAATGATCAGCGACTTTCGTCCGACGATTATCGTAGCGGACATCGGCATGCCTGGAGAGGACGGCTACGAATTTATCCGCAAAGTGCGCGAACTCGACCGTCATGCCGGTGGCAATCTGCCCGCAATTGCGCTGACGGCTTACGCGCGGATCGAGGACCGCCGGCGCGCGATTCTCGCCGGATTTCAGACGCATCTCGCAAAGCCGGTCGCTCCCGAGGAGTTGATAGCGACGATCGCGAATCTCGCTGCGCGCACGTAGTTGCTAATTCGCAGCGCGGTGTAAATTGCGTGCTCCAATGCAGGCCGCGCGCAAATCCATTGTTTTCGATTGGTTTAACGCACGTTTCGCACAGCCGACACCCGCACAACGCGTAGCATGGCCCAAAATTCGCGATGGAAAAAACGTGCTCATCGCATCGCCGACAGGCACGGGCAAAACATTCGCGGCGTTTTTGAGCGTGCTCGATGAACTCGCAAGCACCGAACTGCGCGATGCGATTTACTGCGTTTACATTTCGCCGCTACGCGCACTGGCTTACGACCTCGAGAAGAATCTAAACGAGCCGCTCCGCGAAATTTTCGGCAGTGAAAAAGCATCGCCGATTCGCGTCGGTTTGCGCTCCGGCGACACCAGCGCTCACATGCGCGTAAAGCAATTTGCAAAGCCGCCGCACATTCTGCTGACCACGCCGGAAAGCTTGTGCCTGCTCCTTTCGCAACCGCGCTGGCTGCCGCATCTCGCGAGCGTGCGATGGCTGATCGTCGACGAGATCCACGCGTTCGCGGAAAACAAACGCGGCGCGCATTTGAGCATCAGCGTGGAACGCCTCGCGCACATGCAACCGGTGCAGCGCATCGGTTTGTCTGCGACCGTTTCGCCGCTCGATCTCGTGGCGAAATTTCTCGCCGGCACAAACGGCAAATGCGAAATCGTCGATGCATCCGCAGCGAAAAAAATCGATCTACGCGTTCACACGCCGCTGCGGAAAAATCCGTATCCAGCCGCCGGTTTCACAGGACAGCGGCTCATTCGCGAACTCGGAAATCTCGTCGAACAAAATCGCACGACGCTCGTTTTTACGAACACGCGCTCCGGGGCGGAGGCCGCGACGTTTTGGTTGCGCGAAGCACTGCCGCAGCTTGGCGGGCAAATCGAATGTCACCACGCATCGCTCGATCGCGACCTTCGGCAGGCTGTTGAAGATCGTTTAAAACGCGGCGAATTGCGCGCGGTGATTTGCTCGACGAGTCTCGAACTCGGAATTGATATCGGTTCGGTAGATCTCGTCATCATGCTCTCAACGCCAAAAGGCGTGAGCCGCGCGCTGCAGCGCACGGGCCGCAGCGGGCACAACATTCATACGATCAGTCGCGGCATTTTAATGGCGACAAACATGAACGACCTCGTCGAATCGTGCGCAACCGTCCTGCTCGCGCGTGCGCGGCATCTCGACGATGTGCGGCTGCCGCATGCGCCGCTCGACATCCTCGCGCAGCATCTCGTGAGCATGGGCTGCGAGCGCCGATGGCCGCGCGAAGAGGCTCTGCAGCTTATTCGGCGCGCGTTTCCGTATCGCGATTTGTCGCAATCGGATTTCGATGATGTGCTCGATTATGTGGCGGGCGGCGGTAAGGCGCTGCGTCAGCAATACGCGGAAACCTTCGGCAAAATCGATCTCGACGACGAAACTTTTCAAACACGGTCCGGACGCGTGCAGCGCGATTTTTTACAAAACATTGGCGTCATTCCGAATGTGGGCTCCGTCAACGTGCGGCTAAAAAATCGCACACTGGGTTCGGTCGAGGAAATGTTCATTCGCCAGCTCAAAGCTGGTGATGTGTTCGTGATTTCCGGCCGGCCGGTTCAGATCGAGCGTGTCGGGTTTATGGAAGTTTTTGTTAAGCGTGCCGAGCGAGCGCTGCCGACGATTCCGCGCTGGAATGCGAACAAAATGCCGCTCTCGAATAACGTCGCGCGCGAGATCATTTCGTTCCGCAGTGAGCTGCGCGCCCGTCTTGAGCAACGCGCCCGCGACAACGAAAGATGGATCGCGAAACGGCTCGACTGCGGTGCGGCGAACGCGGCGATCATTTTAAAAATGTATGCGGCGCAGCACACGGTGTCGGAAATTCCGATTGCCGATTTTTTGCTCGTCGAGGAGTTCGATGAAAGCGCCGACATGGCCGCGGAGTTGGGCGCGACCAAAAAGCGCAATGTGCGATCGACTCGCGCGCGGCATTACTTTTTTCACTCGGTGATTGGTCGTGCCGCGAACGATGCGCTCGCGCGTGTGCTGACGCGGCGCTTGAGCAAGTTGCGCGGCGGAAATGCAATCGCGACGCCGCATGACTACGGTTTTGTGCTTACGGTAACAAGCCAGCAACTTTTTAACGAAGCGGAAATCCCGCTGCTGTTGTCGCCGGATAATTTCATTGAGGATTTCCACGCGGCACTCGCGAATTCCGAGATGCTGAAATACCACTTCCGGAACGCGGCGCAGACCGGGCTGATGGTTTACCGCAATTTTTTTGCGCAGAAAAAATCGGTGCGCAAATTGCAATGGGCGGCCGAAGTCATTTTCAACGTGCTGCAACAATATGAACCCGATCATGTGCTGCTGCGCGAGGCGCGCCGCGATTCGATGCACATTTTTCTCGATGCTGACGCCGCGCTCGATTTTGTGCGGCAGCGAACGCCGGTGCGATTGCGGCGGGTCGATCGTGTGCCGCCGCTTTCGTTCGCAATGTATGCGACGCGCATCAAGGAGGCACTGCTCGTCGAGGATCCGTCGGAGACGATGGAGCGATTGTTTCACATGTGGTGGAGCGAGATAGAAAATGAATAAGTCGCATTTGGAAATTGCGCCGGGAATATTGCTCGATGCGCGCCGCGCCATTTTTTTGCGCGAAACGGGAACGCTTGCGGTTGCGGATCTGCACCTCGGTTACGCGTGGGCGCACCGGCACGGCGGACAGCTTTTGCCTGTTTCTGCGCACGAGGATTCCCTGCCGCGGTTGGTCGAATTGATTGACGACTATCATCCAAGCGAGTTGGTGTTGCTCGGCGATATCGTGCATCGCGCCGTTTCGGTGGATGCTTTAAAAGCGGAACTTTGCGCGACCATCAATGCGTTAAATGAACGCATACAGTTCGTTCTTCTCGCCGGAAATCACGATCGCCGCTTGCGCCGTCTGCTGGATGAATGCGGTTTGTCTGTTCCGCTCGCGATCGAGCATTCCGCTGGCACGCATTTATTGACACATGGAGACGCAATTTCGCGTCGCGCGGCGATCAATGCGCGTGGAGGCCTCGTGATTATTGGCCACGAGCATCCGGCGATTACGATTTCCGACCGCGTGACCACGACTGCGAAATGCCCGTGTTTTCTGGTGAGCGACGAGGCGATCGTGCTGCCGGCGTTTTCCCGATGGGCTTCGGGAACGGATGTGCGCAATTATCCGCGAATGTCGCCGTGGCTCGCGGGTATTGATTTTAAAAATGCGGTCGCCATCGTCGGCGAAAAGCTGCTGCCCATGCACATTTAACGGTTTGAGCGCATTTTGCCGATGCGTTGCGAAATTAGCTTGATGGCAAATTCCGCTGCAAAAAGAAGCGAGGCCGAGGAAACATCGCTGCATCAGCGAATGAGCGGTGCGTTCCGTTGCTTCGCTTCCGTGACATCGGACGTCGTCGGTTCGGCATGGGCGTTTTTGCTTTCGATCATAGTGATTGTGGTTTGGGGAATGACCGGCCCCGCTTTTCATTATTCAGACACGTGGCAGCTCATCATCAACACAGGCACTACGATTGTGACGTTCCTGATGGTGTTCCTCATTCAAAACACGCAGAACCGCGACGCGAAGGCGATTCACCTGAAGCTCGATGAACTGATTCGCGCGATAAAGGGTGCGCGCAACGAGCTGGTCGATCTTGAGAAATTGTCCGACGACGATTTGAAAAAACTGGAGGCGCAATTCGAACGAATCCGCCAGCGGGCGAACCATACGAAAGAAAAAGTCGCGGCAGAGGTGGCAGAAACACAAGTCGAAGAAGAACTCAGCGAGCGCGGAGAACGTTAGTCGCGAGTCAACCGAACCGGAACACCGCGTTCAGCGAGAAATTTCTTCACGTCACCGACGGTATATTCACCGAAATGGAAAATGCTCGCGGCGAGAACGGCGTCGGCTTTGCCGAATTTCAGCACGTCCGCGAGATGCTCGAGTTTGCCCGCGCCACCGCTCGCGACGACTGGAATCCCAACCGCTTCGCTCACGCGCCGCGTGATTTCGATATCAAAACCGGCTTTCGTGCCGTCAGCGTCGATGCTGTTTAGCACGATTTCGCCCGCACCAAGTTTTTCCGCGCGATTTGCCCATTCGACGGCGTCGAGGCCGGTCGCCTTGCGTCCACCGTGAGAGAAAACCTCCCAGCGATCCGGCGCGACTTTTTTCGCGTCGATCGAGACGACGATGCACTGACAGCCGAAACGTTCCGCGCCGCGCGTAATCAACTCCGGCGTGGCGAGCGCGCTCGAGTTGATGCTCGTTTTGTCCGCGCCGGCCTTGAGCATCGTGCTCATGTCATCGACCGTGCGGATGCCGCCGCCGACCGTGAGCGGCATGAAACATTGTTCGGCAGTGCGCTCGATAACGTCGACCATCGACGCCCGACCTTCAGCGCTCGCGGTGATATCAAAAAAAACCATCTCGTCCGCGCCTTGCGCGTCGTAGCGTTTCGCCAGCTCGACCGGATCGCCGACGTTGCGAAGCTCGCCTGCTTCGGCTTTTCCGAACTGCACGCCGCGGGTGACCTGGCCGTTGTGGACATCGAGACACGGAATGACGCGTTTGATCAGCATTGCTCTATTTTTGTTACAAATTGGTTACAACTACTGTGCTCCTAGGCACAAAGCTGCCGTTTTCTTGTCGTAAATGAAAAATTTGTGTTGACTAGCCGTCTCTGATTTCTAACGTCAGCGGACTTTTGTTGCCAACCAAACCGCAGCAGAAAGGGAAACCTATGGCAAAATCAACTTCAGGGAAAACTCGAAAGAATGGCTCCACAAAAGCCAAACGAACCGGCGCCTTCAAATTGTCCGCGCAGCCGGTCGTCGGCGCGTCGACGGAAGAAAACGTGCACAAATATGAGGCCACGCGCGAACCTGCGCCGACGCCCGCTTTCGAAAATCTTGGTGAGCTGCCACAAAGTTACGGCACGACGCTGTTCCTGACCGCGCGCGATCCGCACTGGCTGTTTTCGTATTGGGATTTCGATCCGAAAAGCTCGCCGGGCTCGCAATTTTTCCTGAAAATTTTCACCAGCGACGGCAACGAAGAATCACAAATCGAGATCAATCCCGAGGCGAAAAATTGGTATGTGCCGGTGAGCAAACCGGGAACGACTTATTACGCCGAGCTAGGTTATTTCGACAAAGGCACGTGGACGACCATCGCGAAATCCGAGACCGCGACCGCGCCGATCGACACACTCGCCGACGAAGCGCAGGCGACGTTTGCGACCGTGCCATTCCATCTCACATTTCAGCGGCTGATCGAGATGGTTCGCAGCAGCATGCAAAAAGGCGAAACGCTCGTGCAGGCGCTCGCGCGCTTGCAAGGCGAAGGCCGTCGCGCAGCGTTCGGCGGCAGCGTCACCGGCTGGACCGATGAGCAGCGGCAATTGCTCGCCGCACTTTTCGGCAGGGAACTCGTCGATCGTCTCGGCATGAGCTCCGCGGAAATCGACAAGGTTTTGCGCAAAGAGCTCCTCGAAAATCTCAACACCGAAAGCGCGAGCGGACTCGTCAGCAAAGCGCAACTCGCCGAACTTGCCGCGCCCGGCGCGAGCAGTTTGTTCAGCGGCATCATCAGCCAGCTCGCGCAAGCCGCGTGGGGCTCGGAAGTGACGAGCTGGTTCAGCGCGATTGGCGCAAGCTGGAGCGCGCAGCCATTCAGCCAGGAAAAACCCCGCGAATTTTTCATGCACGTAAATGCCGAGGTGATTTTCTACGGCGGCACGCATCCGGATGCGAAAGTCTGGATCGATGGCAAGGAAATCCGGCTCAATCCCGACGGCACGTTCCGCTATCACTTCAAATTTCCCGACGGCAACTACGAAATTCCAATCGTCGCGCAATCGCCGGACAAAGTGGAAGAACGCTCCGCGTCGCTTACGCTTGACCGCGCGACCGCCCGCAAAGGCGACGTCGGCCACACGACGCAGCCAAAAAATCTGCGGAAGCCGATCGGTAAAAAGCGCTAGCCATTTTTTAAAAAAGCGCAAACATCGGTAACTGGACGTTATCGATGACGAAAAAACAACTCGCGTTACTGCTCGCGCTGCTCAGCGTCGCGCTTTATCTACCGACGCTGCGGTTTGATTTCGTGTGGGACGCGCAGTCGGTGATCCGGCAAAACGCATTTGTCCACGACCTGCGGCATCTCGGCGACGTGCTGACGCTGCGCGTTATGCGCATGGATGTGATGGACAACAATCGTCCCGCGTTTTTGCTTTCCGCGATGCTCGAATGGGTGCTGTGGGGTGATCGTCCGGGCGCATTTCATTTTACGAATGTGCTGATGCACGCCGCGGTTGTCGTGCTGCTGTTCGCTTTCGCGCAGCGGCTCACGGGAAAATGGCCGGCCTTTTTTGCAGTGCTCATTTTTGCGGTGCATCCGCTGAACTGCGAGCCGGTCGCGGAGGTGAGTTACCGCAAGGATTTAATGGTGGCGCTCTGCATTTTTGCGGCGCTGAATTTTGCGGCGATGTTCGCGCCGAAGTGGTCGGCACGAAATGTCTGGCTCGGCTTTTTCTGCGTGTTTTCATTGTTCTTCGCAGTCGCAGCGAAGGAAAACGGCGTGGCCGGCCCGGCGGTTCTTATCGGCTATTGGTTGCTTTTTCGACGCAACGAATCAAAGCGCGGCTGGCTGCTGTTGTGCGTTTGTGCGAGCGCGGCAGTCGGCGGATTTCTCTTCGCGCGGTTCACGCTGCCGCCGAAACATTCCGACGTTTTCGTCGACAACGCGTCGCCGCTCGCGGGAAATTTTGTCGATTTGCTGATGATCCAAACGCGAATGTGGTGCGCTTATTTTCGAAACATCGTAGCGCCAATCAATCTCTGCGCGGATTACGGATCATTCTCGATTCGCAATTTCAGTTTTGCTGTTAGCTTCGCCGTGGTCAGCGTGATCATCGCGGTTCAATTTGTGGCAGCGTTAGCAAATCGCGCAGCGGCGCTCGGTGCGCTGATTTTTTGGTCGGCGCTTTTGCCGGTCTCAAATTTCGTCCCACTTTATCGCGCGATGGCGGATCGGTTTCTTTACCTGCCGATGACCGGTCTCGCGCTGATGCTTGCCGCAATTCCGTGGAATCAATCTATTAAACATCGCGCTGCGACGGCCTCGGCGTTTGTGGTTGCGGCAATTTTCGCGCTGGTTACCGAACTGCGTCTGGCGGTCTGGCGCGATTCCGTTTCGCTTTGGACCGACACACTCGAAAAAAATCCGCAGTCCTACACTGCCGCCGACAATCTCGGCTGGGCGTTTCTCGATCGCGCGCAGCCGGACGAGGCGCTTCCGCCATTTCGCAAAGCCATCGAGATTTCCGCAGGCAAAAAAGCCGACCCGCTGGCTGGTCTCGCGCTCGCATGCGAGGCGCTTGGGCAAACCGCGGACGCCAATGCGGCGACGCAGCGCGCGACGAGCGTCGATCCGCATTACGCGGAGCCGGCGCGACTCGTCGAGGCGCTGATTTTCGATTCGGCGACGGCACAAAAATTCGACGCGCTCGTGCAGCGCAACAAAACGCGCTGACGTTTTTTATTGGCGGCGCGCGGCGTTTCAAATTTCATCCCTGAACCGCCGGACATGCTGCACGTCTTCGCACCACGCTATATCAAAGAAGCTCACGTCATTTTAAAAAATGCGTGCAAGCTGCTGCACTACAGACGCGACGTGCTGAGCGAGGCGAGCGTCGCCGATTTTGAGGCGCAGATCGAAACGTTGCGGCGCGCGATCAAGGAACGTGACCGGCGCACGATCGAGGAAACCACGCAGAAACTCGATGCGCAGTGGAGCAGTTATCTGCCGCCGGCGAAGGACGCGGGCTGGCGGGAAAATTGCGAAGTCTTTCTCGTCGCAATCGTCATCGCCATCGGCGTGCGCGCTTATTTTTTGCAGCCATTCACGATTCCGACCGGCTCGATGCAGCCGACGCTCAACGGCATCATCGGTTATCCGACGGATGAGCCGGCGCCGAATCCACTGAAACGCGTCTTGGATTTCGTCGTGCATGGCCGCAATTACGTCGATGTCGTCGCGCAGGATAACGACCGGATCGTCGGTCTCGGCGAACGGAAGTTTTTCTATTTTTTCACCATCACCGACATTCAGTGTGAGCGGCGCACGTATCACGCGTGGGCGCCGCGCGACACGTTGATGCGTTATTTTCATCTCGATCTCGTCCGCGAATTTCACGCCGGCGAGACAATCGCACGCGGCTACGTCGATGCCGGCGATCACGTTTTCGTCGACAAAGTTTCCTACAATTTCCGCAATCCGCAGCGCGGCGAAGTCTTCGTTTTCAAAACGACAAACATCCGCGAGATTGAGCGCCAGCTCCGGCTGCAGCAAGTCGAAGGCTCGCAATTTTACATCAAGCGCCTCGCCGGTTTGCCGGGCGATGAGTTGCGCATCGATCCGCCGGATTTGTTCGTCAACGGCGAGCGCGCGCAGGGTTTCGGCTTTGAGCGCGTGATGGCTGCGGAGAATGGCTATCGCGGCTATGGCAGCGGACCGGAGTTCGGTTATTTGAGCGAACCGGATCGTCCGTTTCGTCTCCCGCTGCACAATTATTTCGCGCTCGGCGACAACAGCTACAACTCATCCGACAGCCGTTACTGGGGAACTGTGCCGGAGCAAAACATCATGGGCCGCGGCCTTTTTGTTTATTGGCCTTTCAAGCCGCACTGGGGATTTATTAAATAGCTGTCACGCGCGAATGGCGCGCTTATGGCAGATCCCGTCATCAACGATTTCATCGCGCTGGCGCAAACGCTCGGCGCGCATCCCGCGCGGCTTGCGATTTGGAACGAAGGCGCGCTGGCCCGGCGCGTTTCGGACGCGCGCTTCATCGTCACACGCCGCGGTGCGAATCTTGCGAAGCTTGAGCCCGCGGATATCGTGCATCTCGATTTGGAAAAAATGAGCGCGCTTTCCGCATCGGATACGAGCGCAGCGGCGGAGACGATTGCCGAGGCGAAGCTGAATCCGAACAGCCCCGAACCGTGCGCGGACGCGGCGCTGTTTGCGTATCTGCTCGGGTTGGAGAACATCCGTTTTGTCGCACACTTGCATCCTATCGTTGTAGACCAGATTCTTGCGTCTCCGCGTGCGCGGCAGTTCGCCGATCGGCGGGTCATGCCGAATGAAATCCTCGCATGCGGTTCCGCGGCGCTGCTCGTGCCTTACAGCGATCCGGGCCTTCCACTCGCGAAGGAAGTCCGCCGCAAAATGCTGCTATATCTCGACCGCTACAAGCACATCCCGCAGATCATTTTCGTGCACAACAACGGCATGTTCGTGCCCGCTGCGAATGCGGACGATATTTTAAAAACGGTCGAGCTCTCGCTGAAATACGCGGAAATCTTCGTTGGCGCATCGATGCTCGGAGGACCGGTTTTCCTGACGCCGCAAAACGTCACGCACATCGAATCGACGAAGGAGATCTGATGTCCACGATCCTGGCGTATCGCTTTTGGTTTTTTCTCGGAGGCGCGATTGGCGGCTATTTCCTGCTGATGTTTACCAATCCGGTGCATACCAGTTTGCGCGATGGATTTCGCTGCATCCGGCGCTACAAAAAGATTTGGACGATTCTTGCGCTGTTCGGATTTTGCTACGCTTTTTTTCAGGTCGCCCTGCGCTTCTTTTATTATTTCGTGCTGCCGGAATCGGAGCGGCCCAGTTTCGATTGGACGTTCGTCTGGTCCTTTCCGGGCTCACCCGCGCGCATCGGCGAAGTGCACACGCTGAACGACTGGTGGCTGGCGATTCACAATGACCCGCGCATTTTGCTCGTTAAGGAAAGCGCGCTTGCGGCGATCGAAGCGGTCGCCGGCGTGTTTAACAATGTCATTACCACGTTTCCGTTCTCCGCGATCGCCGCAATCATGCTGCTCGGCAATTGGGAAAACCATCACAGCACGTTGCGAAAAGCGCTACGCAAGCGTTTCGGCAGATTCGGCTGGGTCGTGCATCTCGGCATCGTGATCTGCGCGGTCGGCGCGATTTTGAAACCGGTTCTTTTCGGCCCGAGCCTGCTCGCGCTCAATCGCGTCGCGCCCGGACTTTTGCTGCTGCAATGGTCGTCGATTATCGACTGGCTCTCGTTTTTGTTCGAATACCTCTTCGGCATTTGCATCCAGATTTATTTGATCCTGATGGTTTACGCCTGGGTGCGCGGACTGAATTTCACTCCCGTGCATCTGCTCGATTTTGCGATTCGCCGATTCTCGTTCGTTGTGAAATGGGCGAGCCTCGTGATGCTCGTGAGCACGCTGCTCATCGATGCGCCGCGCATTTACGCGATGCTGTTTCACTTCGACGATTCGCCATTCATCGAAAACACATTCACATATATCGACTGGGTCGCGCGTCCGGTTCTCGCGGTATTGCTCGTGCTCTTTGCGACGATGCAAATCACGCTCACGTTTCACAGCGAGTCGTTCCGCGCCGCGTTGGGCGATCACTTCGGATTTCTGCGGCGCAACTGGTGGGAGCTGACGTGGTTTCTGCTCATCGCGGCGCTGCATTTTTTTCTGCTCAATTTCTTAAACCAAATGATCATCCACGGCTTCGGCGAAGAAACGGCGACGACGTTCGCGTGGAGTTTGATTTACCCGCTGCTCGCGGCGGTCGTCTCCGGATGGCTGCTTGCGACATGGGTTTGTTTGTTTAAACGCTGCGAAACCGTGCATCCGCACGTCCAGAGCTGGTTCAAATTCTGATGAGCACTTTGCTACGCGCTGAAAACGTGAACTGCTCGCGCGAGCTGCGCGCGAACGGATGCTCGCGTGTGAGCGGCGTGTCGATGTCGATTGAGCCGGGCACGATTACGTTGCTGCGCGGCAGCGAAGGCTGCGGAAAGAATTTGCTGCTGCGCGTGCTCGGGTTGCTCGAGCGGCCGGATGACGGCGAGCTGTTTTTGCACGACGCGCCGACGCGCGAGATCGATGAATCGACGCGGCTCGGTTTACGCAACCGGCATTTTGGTTTCGTGTTTGCCGAACCGTTTTTGCTCGGCACGTTTTCAGTGCTCGAAAATGTCGCGATGCCGCTTTTCAAAATCGCCGGCGTGAACATTGAGGAGGCACGTTTGCAAACGGCGCGGCTGCTCGATTTTTTCGGACTCGCGGGCGTTGCGGAAATGCCCGGCGAATCGCTCGCGCTGCTCGATCAATACAAAGCGTCGCTCGCACGCGCGCTTGTTCACGAGCCGGAGATGTTGCTGATCGAGGATATCGACGCGCAGCTTTCCGGCGCAGAGCTGCACGCGTTTTTAAACGAAGTCGCTCGCGCGCGTGACGAGTTTTCCGCGACGGTGATTTTGTCCGCGACAAACCTGCCCGACTTGCTTCTCCCGCATCGCCGCATCGAACTTTCGGAAGGCGAGATCGCGCTCGATTCGCAGCCATCCGCGCCGATTACTTGAAGCCTTCCTCGCCCGGCTTGTGCAGTGCCGGGCCCTTTTGCACGATTTGTTCCGGCGCTTTTTCCACCGGAATGTTCGGGCACGAATCGATCCAGCGGCTGCCTTCCGGCGCGGCCCAGCGGCACGCGTTTTTTAAAACGAGCTTTACCGTTTCGTGATAGTAAATCGGATACGTCTCGTGGCCGGGGCGGAAATAGAAAATCTTTCCATTGCCGCGCTTCCACGTGCAGCCGGAGCGAAACACTTCGCCGCCCTCGAACCATGAAATGAAAATCTGCTCGTCGGGCGTCGGAATGGCGAACGGCTCGCCATACATCTCGACGTTCGGAATTTCAAAATAAGGATCGATGCCCTGCGCGATCGGATGTCCCGGATTGCAGACCCAGAGCCGTTCTTTCTCGCCCGCTTCCCGCCACGTGAGCGAGCACGTCGTGCCCATCAATCGTTTGAAGATTTTCGAGTAATGTCCCGAGTGCAGCACGATGAGCCCCATTCCTTCCAGCACGCGCTTCTGCACGCGATCGACGATTTTGTCGGCGACCTCTTTGTGCGCGCAATGGCCCCACCACGTCAGCACGTCCGTCGCGTCGAGCACGGCTTCGGTGAGCCCATGTTCCGGTTCCTGCAGCGTCGCTGTGCGCACGTCGAAATCGCCCGATTCGCGCAAGCCGTCCGCGATCACGTTGTGCATTCCGTTTGGATAAATCTTCGCCACGATTGCATTTTTGTATTCGTGGACATTTTCGCCCCACACGGTGACGCGGGTTTTTGGCATGCCGTTCTGTTTAGCCGCTGGCGCGAATGCGGCCAAAGCAAAAACAGTCGCCGATTTAGCTGTGAACATCGGTCACTGACCGATTCGAAGAAAACGAACAAAGGAGTAAAATGAAAAAGATCCATCAAATTGGTGCAGCGCTCGTGATCGGCGCGCTCGTCCACACTGCTCCCGTCGCTTTCGCGCAAGTCGCGGTGACCGAAACATCGGCCACGGAAAGCGTGGGCACAGTGAGTGAGTTTTCACCCGACACCGTCGTGGTGAGGACTGAGAGCGGAACCGAACCGTTGCGTTACAGCTACACAAAATCGACCACGGTGGTCGATGAAGCAGGCAATCCCGTCGACATCTCGGTCGTCAAAAGCGGGGTGCCGGTGCGCGTGGTTTACGCGCGCGAAGGCAGTGGTATGATCGCCCGCAAAATCATCGTCCGCAAGGCGGTGCCAGCCGGCGGCATGATCGAGAAGCACGAGACGACCACGACGACTACCGAATCGCACTAAACGCACATTACCGCGAGTCGAACCGATCGCGGACTTAAAGGCGCAGCCGGGTTTCCCCCGGCTGCGCTTTTCATTTTGTAAAAACGACGTGATTTAAACGCTTGACACTAAAATCGAAAAAACTGTGAATCGTCGCGCCCTCTATGAACAAACTCATCACCTCCCTCCTCGTCACCTTTGCCGGCGCTGCGATCAGCTTCGCGGGGCCAATGGGCAAAGACTACAAATCCGCCAAGGAAGTTCCCTGCCCGGAATTTTTCCGCGCCGGTGAAATCGACTTCGGCATCTTCGGCGCCTACGCCGGCGGCAACGTCGATCGCTACAGCAAGCCGACCACCTTCCGCACCACCGAGGTCCGCGTGCGCGAGGAAACCATCGTCCTCCCGCCGCCTCTTCGCGGTAATAGCACCACGATCACCGAGACCCGCGAGGAAAAGATCACCCACACCCACCGTTCCAGCTTCCGCGACACCCTCCACAACGCCGGCGGCGGCGGCATCGAGGCTGCATACTTCTTTACCAAAAACCTCGGCGTCTCGCTCGAGGGCACCTGGCTCGACGGCGAAAGCGCCATCCACGGCGCATCCGCCAGCTTCATCTATCGTTACCCGATCGAGCGCTGCACATGGGCGCTCGCGCCGTATGGCTTCATCGGCGGCGGCGGACAATGGGACGGCTCATCCGTGGGCTTCGGCCACTTTGGCGGCGGCCTCGAAGTGCGCTTCAGCCAGCGCTGGGGCATCTTCGCCGATGGGCGCTGGGTCATCCACGACGCGCTCGAAAACTACGCACTCGTCCGCAGCGGCATCCGCCTCGTTTTCTAAAAAAGCCCGCATCGCTTCTTTCCAAAAGAGCTTCCTGTTCACGCAGGAAGCTCTTTTTTTTATAATTAGGGAAGACACCTGCCCGCGCGGACTTGCATCGGCGTTCGAAATAGCGTAACCCGCACGAGGGTAATTCCGCATGGAACCAGGGAAATCTTTTACAGATGATTTGCAGGGTAGTGACGACTTCGACTTATTGGCGCGAATCGAGCACTGCGCTCGCGCGACCCCTGATCGCGCGGCGTACATTAGGGGCGATCGCATTTTGACCTACGCCGAGCTGGCGCGGCAATCGGATGCGCTTGCTTTTTATTTAGCCGCAACATTACCGGACGATGACGCGCCGGTTGCAGTGCGCGGGCACAAGGAGCCGGAGATGCTCATCGGATTCCTCGGTGCGGTGAAAAGCGGACGACCTTATTTGCCGCTCGATCTCTCGATTCCCGGGGAGCGCGTCGAGCGGATTGTCGAAAATGCACGCGCCGCAATCACCCTGACCCCGGCGAGGATCGCGGAAATCGTGCGGGATTCGACGCAGCGCGCGCCGGCATTGAAACTGGCGAAGAACGATCCGTTTTACATCATCTACACCTCCGGCAGCACGGGTGAACCGAAGGGCGTCGTCATTACGCTCGGCTGCCTCACCCAATTCGTCTCGTGGCTCACCGGCGAGCAGCGGTTTCGCGAGAACGGAGAGGTCTTTCTCAACCAGGCGCCGTTCTCGTTCGATCTTTCCGTGATGGATCTCTACGGCGCGCTGAGCACCGGCGGCACGCTCTTCAGCATCAGCCGCGAGTTGATGCAGGACCCGGCGCAACTGCAGACCGCCCTCGCAAATTCCGGCGTGACCGTGTGGGTTTCCACGCCATCGTTCGCGCGGCTTTGTTTGTTTAACGAAGAGTTCTCCGCCGGATCGCTGCCGCAACTGCGCAAATTTCTCTTTTGCGGCGAAGTCCTCGCGCCCGAAACCGCCACGCAGCTCCTCGCGCGCTTCCCATCCGCCGAAGTCTGGAACACCTACGGCCCGACGGAAACCACGGTCGCAGTCACCTCGGTGCGGATCGAAAAAGAGACGCTGCTCCAAAACGAAGTGCTGCCCGTGGGCCGCCCGATGCCCGCTTCACGCATTGCGATTGTAGGCGAAAACGGCGAAGTCGTTCCCGATGGCGAGACCGGTGAAATCGTCATAGCCGGCCCCATGGTCAGCCCCGGTTACCTCGGGCGCGAAGACTTAACGGCGCGTTCTTTTTTCACACTCGATGGCCAGCGCGCCTACCGCACCGGCGACCACGGCAGACGGCGAGACGGTATGCTTTTTTTCAACGGGCGCATCGATGGCCAGGTGAAGATTCGCGGCTATCGGATCGAAACCGGCGAGATCGAATCGGCCTTGCGCGAGCATCCATCGGTGCATGACGCCGCCGTGATTGCCGATGACACCGGCGGCGAGAAGCGCCTCGTGGCTTACATCGTCGCGCCCTCCCCGCCCACCGCGCGCGCGTGGCGTGCGATTCTGCGCCACCGGCTGCCGGACTACATGATTCCCGCCGCATTCGTGCCCGTGCCGTCGCTGCCGATGACCGCGAACGGAAAGCTCGACCGCCGCGCTTTGCCCGCGCCGGAACCATCGAACCATCTGCCGCTCGCGCCGACGAACCCGATGGAAGGCCGCCTCGTCGAAATCTGGGAGCGCGTGCTCGGCGTCGCTCCCATCGGCATTGCGGACGATTTCTTCGAGCTCGGCGGGCATTCGCTCCTCGCCGTCGAGCTGATGGTCGAGGTGGAAAAAACCTTCGGTCGCAAAGTGCCGCTTTCCGTTCTTTTCAAGGCGCCGACGATCGCCAGGCTCGCAGAGACGCTGGCGCAGGCGCCGCGGATGGAACGTTTCTCCGTCATCGAGGAATTGCGCACCACCGGCTCCCGCCCTCCGCTCTTTACGGTGCCCGGTTTTCTCGACCTCACGCGGCATCTCGGTGACGACCAGCCGTGTTACGGCGTGCATCTTACGGAACTCGAGGCGATGCCCGAGACCCGCACGGCGGTGGAGGACCTTGCCGCGCGGTGCGTGCGCGAAATCCGCGAGCTGCAACCCGATGGCCCCTACTACATCGCCGGCCATTCGTTTGGCGGAGTCATCGCATTTGCCATCGCGCAGCGGCTCGAGGCTGCCGGTGAAAAGGTCGCGCTGCTCGCGCTGATCGATCCCGATCCGCCGCAGCCGTATCCAAATAACTCGCTGGCATTCCAGTGGAACCGCTGCGTCTTCCATTTCCGCAAACTCCTGCAGATCCCCGCCGCGCAGCGCGTCGCCTGGCTCGCCAGCCGCATCCGTCTGCGTGCGCGTCTGCGGCGCTTTACCAGCAGCACTGAGCGCAAGGCCATCGAGCGCAGCCACGAAATCGCCACCAGCTACCGTGCCGGGAACTACCCCGGCCCGATCACCCTTTTCCTCGCCCGCGACACCCATCTCAGGCAGGCGCCATCGAACGACCCGCGGCTCGACTGGGGCGCGGTCGCCGGCGGCGGACTCGACCTGCACGAACTCTCCGGCGACCACTACACGCTCATCCGCGAGCCCAACGTCCGCGAGCTCGCCCGCCAGCTCCGGCACGCCCTCGACCGCAGCCGAAACGGCCCCGGCGCGTCGGACCACGAAAGCCGGTTCGCAGCCGAGCCGGCCGCCGCGGCGATATTGCCGGCAGCAGAGCTGGAATAAAAAGGAAATGAACACCGTTCCGGCCCTCCCGGAACGGCGCCATAGGGGGTGCGCACGCGTTTCCCTCACGCATGCGGCGCTACGGCGTCATTTTGCAGGCGCAGTTTTCTCGCTGCTACTTTGCGGACTGTCATCCACTTCAAAGCCAAATTCCGTCAGCTTCTTTGGGTTGCTGCGATACTTGGCCAGCAATGTGTCGCGGCGACGGCGCACGCCATCGTCAATCACCGGCAGATCCTTGTTCCGCTCGCCGGTGAGCGTCTCCGCGACTTTGCGCGATTTATCCGCCCCGGCATCATTCTCCGCTCCGCGCACCACCGCCGGGCTGAACACCGCGGCATCCTCCTCATCCTTCAGCGGCGACGCGTCGCCCAGCTCCACGTGCTTCTTCTCGATTAACTGCGCCAGCGCAATGAGCGCGGACGGATCAGTTGGGATGATTACACGAACATTATGTCTTGCCATAAATTTCACCTCCTTCCTACGTCTCGGAAAGAATGGTTTCTTACGGACGCGCGCAGTTTTCCAAAACACAAAAATCTGTCAACACAAAAACATACATACGGTCCGGTCACGCATTTTGGCCATTGTGGAAAGCATCCGCGTCATCCCATCATCGAGATTCGACACGCGATTTTGCAGATCGCCCATCCCGTCTCGAAGATCGAACACCCAGGAACGAACCTGCGGCATTCGATCATGAGAATCGAATACCGAAACCCGAACATCGGTCATTCAATCATGAGAATTTGATGACCGATTCTCATTATTGAATATCCAAATCGCTACGCCGTGCGCAGCGCCTCGGGGACGTCGCGCAGGGCGGCGTCGGGGAGGACGAAGGAGGAGTCGAGGGTTTCGCCGGGTTCGTTGACGAGGTCGGGGTGGACGATGCCGGGGAGGACCTGGATGGCGAAGATTTCCTGGACGATGCCCTCGAAGCGCAGGAAGGCAACGGTCTGGCCGTTGCGGATGTCGATGACCCAGACGCCGCATGCGCGTTCTTTTTCGCTGAGTTCCTCGACGAGCGGGATGCCGCTGAAGACGGCGCTTTCGCGCACCTGGGAGAGGCCGATGAAAGCGAGATTGCCGTAAAAATCGAGGCCGCGTGTGAAGCCGGGCATTTTGGCGACGATGTCGGTTTTGCCTGTTTCTAAATCGACGACGGAGAGGGTGCCGTGGCCGCTCTCGAGGATCCATGTTTTGCCGGCGTAAACGCGTGGCGAGTGGGGCATGGAGAGGCCGGTGACGACGGGTTCGCCGCTGGGCATGTGGAGCATCATGCCGCCGTTGCGTTTGTTATCGCGCCAGCCGCCGGCGGTGTCGGTCGCGCCGAGGCAGGTGAGGTATTTGATTTTGCCGTCAACGATGGCCATGCCGTTGAGATGGCAGCGGTCCTCGGGGGAGAGGGCGCTGACGAAGGGCGGCCGCCAGCGGGGGACGAAGCTGTTTTCGCGATCGAAGGTGCAGAGGCAGGAGAAGCGGGTGTTGACGGCCCAGAGTTCGCCGCCGATGAAGCCGATCTCGTGGATGCGGATGTCGCCGCTGTGGTGGGTGAGGCGCGGGAGAAATGCGGCGTCGCATTCGCCCTTCGGCTCGAGCTTCGGCGCGACGTCGGGCTGGTTGCGGAATTCCCAGACTTCGTGCTTCGCGCCGATGGCGAGCCGCCCGGTGGTGGGTTGGTAGGCGACGCCCATCGGGCTGTAAAAATGGCGGAAGTGGGTGTTTAACGCGTCGCCCTGTGCACGAACGAGGATGAGTTTACCGGCTTGATACGTGGAGACGATGAGCGAGATGCCGAGATGCCGGAGCAGCGCGGGGAAGTTGCTCGTGTGGCTGCTCGTAAACGAGTCGTTTTCGGCAGCGGGCGGGGTTTCGGGAGTCTGGGGAGTTTGGGCTTCGCCGGTGTCGGCCATGATGAGGAGGCAACGTAATCAGGAAGCTCGCGAAGGACACGCACAAATTGCGTTCAATTCATTGCAATTCGTGGTTGCGCCGCGCGCGCGAAAGTCGAAAATCCCGCAGACCATGTCGTTAAAACAAGTCGTCGAGGCGCTCGTGTTCGCTTCCCAGAAACCGCTCATGCCGCGTGAAATCGTGGCTGCGCTCAAAGGCGCGGCGCAGGACACGGAGGATACCGACGCGAAAGATTTTGCCAAAGTGAAGGAAGCGCAGGTCGCGGCGCTTCTCGAGGAATTGAAAGTCGAATACATCGAGCAGCAGCGTGCTTTCCAGCTCGTTGAACAAGTGAACGGCTGGCAATTTGTTACCGATCCGGCATACGGTCGCTGGGTGCGCCAATTGTATCCCGAGGCAAAACCGGCGCGCTTGAGCGGGCCGGCGCTGGAGACGCTGGCGATCATCGCGTATCGGCAACCGATCACGCGCGCGGACATCGAGGCGGTGCGCGGCGTCGCCGTGGATGGAATGGTGAACGCGCTGCTCGAGCGGGGATTGATCCGCATCGCGGGACGCGCGGAGGTGCCGGGCCGTCCGCTGCTTTACGAGACGACACAATTTTTCCTGGAGCATTTCGGATTGAAAGCACTCGAGGAAATGCCGAACTCCGCGGAACTGCGCCGGATGAATTTGCCGACTGCGCCGGTGGTCGAGGAGAAGCAGCTCGCGGAGCAAATGACGCTCGCCGAAACGCCGGCACAAGCGGACGCGGAAGCGCCCGCCGAAAATCCGGAATCGTCTGCGGAACCAGCAGCAGAGCCGGTTCCCGAGGAACAAACCCCCGCTGCCGAATGACACTTTCCGATCTCCGCAAGAAAATCGACGAGCTCGATTCGAGGCTGATCGCGCTGTTAAACGAACGTGCCGATCTGGTGCACGAAGTTGGACTTTTGAAAAAGCGGGACGGACTCGCGATCTACGCGCCTGAACGCGAGGAGCAGTTGCTGCAGGCGCTGGTAAAGAAGAGCAAAGGGCGTCTGCCGGAAGCGGCGATCCGCGCGATTTATCGTGAGATCATGTCGGCGTCGTTCGCACTCGAGAAGCCGCTGACGATCGCGTATCTCGGCCCGGAAGCGACGTGGTCGCATCAGGCCGCGCGGCAGAAATTCGGCGCGAGCGTCGATTACGCAGCACAGTCGAGCATTGCCGAAGTGTTTAACGTAGTAACGCGCGGCAAGGCCGATTACGGCGTGGTGCCGATTGAGAATTCCACCGAGGGCGCGGTGAATTACACGCTCGATGTATTCATGGATTCCGAGCTGAAAATCTGCGCGCAGTTTTCGCTCAAGATCGAAAACAATCTCATCGCAAAAATTCCGCACGAGGAAATCCGCAAGGTTTATTCGCACCCGCAAGTCTTCGGCCAATGCCGGCAATGGCTGCGCCACAATTTGCCGCATGTCGATTTGATCGAAGTCGCGAGCACCACGCACGCGGCCGAGCTCGCCGCGAAGGAGCCGCATGCCGCGGCGATCGCAGGACAGATGGCTGCGGAAGTTTACGGACTGAAAGTCCTCGACCCGTCAATCCAGGACAGCGCGAATAACACGACGCGTTTCCTGGTTGTTGGCCACAACACATGTCCGCAAACCGGCAACGACAAGACGTCGCTGATGTTTTGCGTGCAGGACAAACCGGGTGCGCTATTTTCGGCGATCGAGCCATTCAAGCAGCTCAAGATTAACATGAGCAAAATCGAGAGCCGCCCGTCGAAGCGCAAAGCGTGGGAGTATTTTTTCTTCGTGGATGTGGAAGGGCACGCACAGGATGAGATGCTCCAAAAGGCGCTTTCGGAGCTGGAAAAGCATTGCACGTTCGTGAAGATTCTGGGCAGCTATCCGAAAGCTTCAGCGAGCTAATTTCCAAACCACAAGCGGGACAAAGAGGCTCATTGCTGACACGGTGTCGGTATCGATGTAAGTGACATGCTGTCACGCATAAGTTCGCGACTCGACGAACTTCGTTCGTTTCAAGTTATTCTTTTCAAGCTGGTTGGGAAATGGATTGCGACGGACAATATATCGGCACAGCTAAAGCTCATATAAAAAGTAGCAAAACTTCAAACAAAGGAGAAAGCAACTATGAGTCTAATTCGTTACCAACCACCTGAGCTCTCGACATGGACGCCGTTTGACGGTCTCTCTTCGCTCCGGGATGACCTGAATCGACTATTCGATTTCACGTTTCCCGGGACACGCGAAACGGGGCTGTTCACCGGCTGGTCCCCGGCGCTCGACGTGCATCAGGACAAAGACAACGTGTTCGTGAAATGCGAACTGCCGGGCATGAAAAAGGAGGAAATCGACATTTCGTTGCATGACGGAATGCTGAGCATTTCCGGCGAACGCAAACACGAATCCGAGCACAAGGAAGGCGAGTCCTTTCGCAGCGAACGCTACTTCGGCAAATTCCATCGGAGCATTGCGCTGCCGACGGCGGTTGACGCGGGCAAGGTAAAAGCCGCTTATAAAGACGGCATTCTCACCGTGACGCTGCCGAAAGCCGAGGAAGCCAAACCGAAACAAATCGAAGTCAGCGTTTCCTAAAACAAACACCGCGGACGGAGCCGACGCTCTGTCCGCACAAACAGGAGAAAATTTAAAATGAATACATTAACGAAAACCGAGGATCGGACGAGCGCCAACGGCACACGCCAGGTCAGCTACGTCTCGCCAGCCGCAAACATCTGGGAAACAACCGACGGTTACGCGCTGCAAGCGGAAATGCCGGGCGTTTCCAAAGACGGGCTGGAAATCACCGTTGAAAACAACGAGCTAACCATCGTCGGCCGCCGTAGCGATGAAGCGCTGAAAGGAGATGTCGTTTATCGCGAGTCCCGTGCGTGGGATTACAAGCGGGTCTTCGAGCTCGATCCGAGCATCGATGCCGCGAAGATCACGGCGAAAATCGAGCAGGGCGTCCTGACGCTCACGCTGCCGAAAGCCGAAGCGGTGAAACCGCGCAAGATCACGATCAGCTAACAACAGCGAAGGCTTGTCCAAGTCGAAAGAATAACCCGCGGGCGAAAACTCGCGGGTTATTTCTTTTGCCCAAGATGACGCGGCTCTGCTAAGTTCGCGCGCTTAAATACCGGAGTAAATTTATGGCCGCCAAACTCGAAGAAAAACCCCAGGAAGACAAGCTCGCCGCCGCACGCGCAAAGAACCTCGATCTCGCCATTCAGCAAATCGCGAAGGACTACGGCGAAGGCGCGATCATGAAGCTCGGTGACGCGCAGGTGATGGATGTCGAGGTCATTCCCACAGGCAACATTTTGATCGATCGCGCGCTCGGTGTTGGTGGCGTTCCGCGCGGACGCGTTGTGGAAATTTACGGCCCGGAATCCTCGGGCAAAACGACGCTCACACTCACGATTATCGCGCAGGCGCAACGTCGCGGCGGGCTCGCAGCATTCATCGACGTCGAGCACGCGCTTGATCCGCAATATGCGCGTGTTCTCGGAGTCAACGTGGACGAGCTGCTCGTCGCGCAGCCGAGCTCCGGCGAGGAAGCGCTCCGCATTTGTGAAACATTGATTCGTTCCAACGCACTTGATGTCGTCGTCATCGATTCCGTTGCCGCGCTCGTGACGAAAGCCGAGCTCGAAGGCGAGATCGGCGACACGACCGTCGGCGCGCAGGCGCGCTTGATGAGCGCAGCGCTGCGCAAATTGACTTCGCTGATTTCGAAAGCGCGCACGACGTGCATTTTCACCAATCAAATCCGCGAAAAAATCGGTGTGATGTTCGGCAATCCCGAGACGACCCCCGGCGGAAAAGCGCTTAAATTCTACGCAAGCGTCCGCATGGACATCCGCCGCATCGGCGCGATCAAGCAGCCCGACGGCGTCGTGGTCGGCAACCGCACCAAGATCAAAGTTGTTAAAAACAAAGTCGCTCCTCCGTTCACCGAAGCCGAGTTCGACATCATGTATAACGAAGGCATCTCCGCGACCGGCTCGCTGCTCGATTTGGCGCTCGAGAAAAACATCATCGAGAAACGTGGTTCGTGGCTCAGCTACAAAGGCACGCAGCTCGCGCAGGGGCGCGACGCGGCGAAAGAGGCGCTGAAAAACGATCGCGCGCTTTACGAGGAAATCGAAACCGCAGTCAAAGCCGCGCTAAACGGCGTCGAAAAGTAACCGCGTTCAACGCGATTGAACGCGTTCGCTGAGCGAGCGCAGATTGTGGCGCACCAGCGCGCCCATCGTATCGAGCTTTTCGTAAGACGCATCGCCATAATGCTCCGCGAGCTCCGCGCGCAGGCGCTCGACCTTTTCCGGAAATGACAACTGCTCGACGACCATCGCATCGAGCAGCAACTGCAGCCGCTCGGGGATGATTTTCATCCGGCGCAAAATGAGCGATTGCTCCTCGCGCTGATATTGCCGCGCGGTGGTGGTGTTGAGGTGCTTCAGGCAATACGCCACCAGCGCGCGGTTCGATTTGAAAAACTGCGGCCGGTAAAAGTTCATCCGCTCGTTATAGCTCTGCTGGTCGAAATCCATCGGGCGAATGCGGATCTGCACTTCCTCGACATCCGGCGTCATGTCCATGACGAAATTGCACGAGCGCATATCGCCGAGCAGCCGCACGAAACAGCGCTCGTTGAATTTCACCAGCTCCTTCGCGAGCCGCACGATTTTCACCTGCGGATTGTTGAGCCAGTCCTTGATGAAAATGTCGCCCGGGATTCCCGCGACGTGTTCCTCGATGAGCGTGTTGCCGCACGTGAGATAGTGCATGCGGTTCGGCGAAAGCAGATGCTCCAGCTCCAGCCCATACACACGCGACGCATCCGCCTTTTTCACGTAGTAGTAGTCCTGGTTGTCGTTAAACGAATTGACGATGCGGACACGGAATGGCTCCGAGTTTCCGAAGCTGCAAAAATCGATGCGATCGACGTAAAGGTGCTGCATCACCGAGCGGTCGCCGCCCGCCTTGAGCAGCGCGTAGATTTCCTTCAGCCCCTCATGTAGCCGCTGCATCTCGAACGACTGATACATCACCGTCGTCCAGAGCGTCTCCTTTTCGTTCTTGTCCAAAAGCGGCACCGACTCGTGGAAATAGCGCAGATCGCTGTAATCGATCGGCAGCTTCAGCTCGCGCCCGACGCGCTGGAGATACCCGCGCAAGCCGGGCTGAATCGGGTAGATCGGTTTGCGGAGCGTCGTTAACATTGAATGATTGAGGATTGCAGATTGATGCGGCTTTCGCCCGTCCAATCTTCAATCCGAAATCTGCAATCTACAATCGCCTGCGCTTTACCTTCGCGGCGAATCCGCTAATTTCCCCTTCCCGCGAAACATGACCTCCGCCGAAATCCGCCAGAGCTTCCTCGATTTTTTCCGCGAGAAAAAACACACCATCGTGCCATCGAGCTCGCTCATGCCGGACAGCCCGAACCTGCTCTTCACCAACGCCGGCATGAATCAGTTCGTGCCGATCTTTCTCGGCGAAAGAAAAGCGGATGTGGACTCGTGGAGCGGAGCAATAAAAGGGTCGAAGACCCGCGCCGCCGACACGCAAAAATGCATCCGCGCCGGCGGCAAGCACAACGACCTCGACGACGTCGGCCTCGACACCTACCACCACACCTTCTTCGAGATGCTCGGCAACTGGAGCTTCGGCGATTACTTTAAAAAAGAAGCCATCGAATGGGCATGGGAACTCGTCGTAGGCCGCTGGGGATTCCCGCCGGAGCGCCTCTACGCCACCGTTTACAAGCCCGATAAAGCGCTCGGCGACCCGAGCGAATTCGACCAGGAGGCGCACGACCACTGGGCGCGGCTTTTTGCCAGAGCAGGCCTCAACCCCGCCATCCACATCGTCAACGGCAACAAAAAAGACAACTTCTGGATGATGGGCGACACCGGCCCGTGCGGCCCGTGCAGCGAGCTCCACGTCGATCTCACCCCGCTCGGCGACACCAACGGCAGCCTTGTCAACAAAGGCGACGCCCGCTGCATCGAGATTTGGAACCTCGTCTTCATCCAATACAACGCGAACACCGACGGCACATTTTCGCCGTTGCCCGCGAAGCACGTCGATACCGGCATGGGCTTCGAGCGTGTCACGTCGATCATCCAGGGGACGAAAAATTTCACCGATTTCGCAAACGCGAAGATTTCCAACTACGAAACCGACATTTTTCGCCCCATTTTCGACGAGTTGGAGCGTCTGAGCGGGAAAAAATACGCCAGCACCCTGCCGGGTGGTCAAAAAGAGACAGATTCTTCGCTTATCCACGCTAAAGGTGAGGCTACCTTCGCGGAAGGTGTGGCTACCTTTCCGAAAGGTGTGACTACCCAGACAAAAGGTGAGCACACCCAATCAAAAGGTGAGCTCACCCGACAAGAAGGTGCGCTCACCGGCGCAGAGGGTGGCCACACCCTTTCAAAAGGTGCGCTCACCCGGCAAAAAGGTGGGGACACCCCGACGCAAGGTGACGACCAATTTGCCGTCGACATCGCCTTCCGCGTCATCGCCGACCACATCCGCACCCTCAGCTTCGCCATTGCTGACGGCATCCAGCCCGGCAACACCGACCGCAACTACGTCCTGCGCCGCATCCTGCGCCGCGCCGTCCGCTACGGCCGCACGCTCGGCTTCCACGAGCCGTTTTTCTACAAACTCGTGGACGTCCTCGCCCGCACGATGGGCGACGTGTTCCCCGAAATCCGCGCGAAGCAGGCGCAGGTCAAAGAAGTCCTCAAGCGCGAGGAGGAGGCATTCAACAAGACATTGGACAACGGAATTGAGGTCTTTAACAGCGACTGCATGAGACTGATTACTGAAAGTTTGTTTGGAAAAACAAGCGACTGGGCAGATCGAGTCTCGGCGAAAGTAGGCTTTGTGTTTGAGACAGAAGGCAAGGGTTTCGCGGATATTGTGCGCGAAGCGGAAAAGCAAGAACCGGGTTGGACGCTGAGCCAAATCTCCCAGTTTCCTGCGGCAGAAGCTTTCAAACTCTACGACACCTACGGCTTCCCGCTGGATCTCACCGAGTTGATGGCCCGCGAGCGCGGACTCACTGTCGACGTCGCCGGTTTTGAAAAACTGATGGAGGAGCAGCGCGCCCGTGCCCGCGCCGCGCAGAAAAAGGAGGTCATCAGCGTCTCCGACGACAACCTTCAGCTCGAGCCGACGAAGTTCCTCGGCTACGATTTTCTCGAGACCGAGGCCGTCGTCGAAGCCGTCACGCCGGGCAAGAACGAGGGCGAGTTGAACGTCGTGCTCGACCGCACCGCGTGCTACGCCGAGATGGGCGGGCAGGTTGGCGACCACGGGTTGCTGCATGTGCCCGGCCACGACCGCAGCGAGGTCGGACGCCTCGCTGTGCTCGACACGCAGAAGCGCGGCGACGTTTTCATCCATCGCGCGAAGCTCGCCGACGGTCGCGCGCCCGAGCCGGGCGAAGCTGTGCGCGTCGCGGTCGATGCGGGCCGGCGCGCGGCGATCCAGCGGCATCACACGGTCACGCATTTGTTGCACTGGGCGCTGCACGAGGTCGTCTCGCGCGATGCGTCGCAGAAGGGTTCATTCGTCGGCGCAGACAAGCTGACGTTCGATTTCAACAGCGCCGCGCTCACGCCCGCGCAGGTCGCCGACGTGGAGAAGCTCGTGAACGAAAAGATCGTCGAGAACGCCGGCGTGTCGTGGACCGAGGTGCCGTATGCCGAGGTGAAAAAGCATCCGGCGATCATGCAATTCTTCGGCGACAAATACGGCGACATCGTTCGCGTCGTGCAGATCGGCGGGCAGCCGCGCGCGTTCGACGGCTACTCGATGGAACTCTGCGGCGGCACGCACACGCGCGCGACGGGCGAGATCGGCCTTTTCAAAATCATCAGCGAAGCCGCTATTGCCGCCGGCGTGCGCCGCATCGAAGCGGTCGCCGGTTTAAGCGCGTATGATTTCGCGCGCGCGGATTCGGAGCGTTTGAAAACACTCGCCGCAAAACTCGGCTCGCCGCTCGCCGATTTGGAAAAGCGCATCGACTCGATGCTCGCGCAGCAAAAGGAACTCGAAAAACAGCTCGATGCCGTGCGTAAAAAACAAGCCGCTGCCGATGCAGATGCACTCGTCGCAAAAACGGAAACAATTAACACTATTCCCGCCATTATTGGACGACTCGGCGATGCGGACGGCGATAAATTACAAGCTATCGCCGACCGGCTGAAGGCGCAGAATTTCCAGGGGGTGCTTGTGCTTGTTGGAACCGCGAATAATCAAGTCGCTTTGATCGCGAGCGTCTCGCCCGATTTCACCGCAAAAATCCAAGCCGGAAAAATCATCCAGACCATCGCGCCGATCGTGGGCGGCAAAGGCGGTGGCCGTCCCGACAACGCACGCGGCGCGGGCAAGGACGCGAGTAAAATCGACGAAGCGCTCGCGAAGGCGAAATCGCTCCTCGGCTAAATTCGCATGACTCCACGTCAAGATATCCAAACCGTCACACCCGATGGGGCACCCGTGCGCCGGCTCATTGAGGGTGTGCGTATCCTGCCCGCGACGACGCATGCGGATGATCGCGGCACCCTGTGCGAGATTTTGCACGCGGGAAAGGAGCTGCATTCGGCGCCCATCGTTTACGTTTATCAATTCACGATCCGCCCCGGCAAAGTGAAGGGCTGGCACCAGCATCACTTGCACGACGACCGCATTTTTTTGAGCCAGGGCACGGTGAAGGTGGTGCTTTACGACGACCGGCCCGATTCGCAGACGCGCGGTCTCGTGAATGAAATCGTCCGCACTGAGCATCACCGTGACATCATGGTGATCCCCGCGTTTGTCTGGCACGCGCACCATAATGTCGGCGCGGCCGAGGCGCTGTTCGTCAGCATGCCGACGCGGCCTTACAATCACGCCAGTCCCGACGTGTTCCGGCTGCCGCTCGACAACGACGTGATTCCTTACAAGTTCGAGCAAAAACTCGGCTGGTAGTGCATGCCGCGCGTCAGTGTCATCACGGCGACTTACAACTGGAGCAGCGTGCTGCGGTGCGCGATCGAGTCGGTCGCGCGGCAGACGTTTGGCGACTGGGAGCTGCTCGTCGTCGGCGATGGATGCACGGATGATTCCGGCGAAGTCGTCGCGTCGTTTTGCGATCCGCGCGTGCAGTGGCACAATCTTCCGCAGAATCACGGCCATCAATTCGCGCCAAACAACTTCGGCCTCAGCCGCGCGCGGGGCGAATACATCGCGTATCTCGGTCACGACGACGTCTGGCATCGCGATCATCTCGCGTTGCTGGTGGAAAAAATGGACACAAGTCGCGCGGATGTCACGTGGTCGCACGTCGAGATCATCGGCCCGCCGCCGGTGCATTTCCGCGCGCTGGGCGGCGTCGTGCCGGAAAGCGGTTTCGACGGGACGACGATTCTTTTTCCCACGTCATTGATGCATCGGCGTGCCGTAACCGACGAACTTGGCGGTTGGCGCGATTATCGCGAGATCGTTTCCGCGCCCGATCGCGAAATCGTCGATCGCTTTTTTGCGGCGGGAAAAAAGTTCGCGCCCATACGGCGGCTCACCGCGTTCAAGTTCAGCGCGGGCATGCGCCGCAATTGTTACGTCGAAAAACCATCGCACGAGCAGCGCGAGTATTTGCGCCGCATGGATGGGGAACCGGATTTTATCGAGCGCGAGTTGCTCGCCATCGCCGCGTCTTACGAAACGCGCCACCCTGAAGTCGAGACACATCACAAACCCGAGACCGACGATCTCGCGGGGCGTGGCGTGAACGAAGCGCGACGTCGGCGTGGCGCGCTGGGTGCGGAACGCCCTGAAATCACCGTGTTCCCGCCGATTTGCGAAGGGAAGATTCATTTCGACCAAGCTGAGGCGCTTCCATTTCTTTGGTGTGGCTGGAGCGGGCCGGAACAAGGTTTCCGATGGAGCGAAGGTGCGGATGCCGGCCTTGTTTTCGCTGCACAAGCGAACGAACCGCTCTCGTTCGTCATGAGTTGCGGCGCATTTTTAGCGAAAGGAAAAATCGAGCGGCAAATCGTCCACGTGCAGTTGAACGGACAGCAAATCGCAACCCTCGATTTTGATGAAGAAGCGTGGCAGACGCGTGAAATCGCGTTGCCCGCCGCACACGTGCGCGAGCGCAACGAGTTGATTTTTCAATTTCCCGGAGCCGCATCGCCGCTCTCCTTCGGCATCAACGAAGACGCGCGGGTGCTTGCAATGCAGGTGCAGTGGTTTGCGCTGTGGGGCGGAAGTCAGTCCAAATAATTGCGGACCGCCTGCAAAAGCTGCTGCGTCTGATAGGGCTTTTGCAGGAAGTTGACACGCAATGGCTTCGCATTCACCCCTAGAATTACGGATGTTTATTTCACCGCCGCCCAGACGCGATGCACGTCGTCGTGGTCTTCGAGCGATTGCAAAAACTCGCCGACTTCCGCGCGATCGGCTTCGCCGAGATCGGGAAAATTTTTCGGCACGTAACCGAGTTCGCTCGTCACGACGGTCCAGCCGTTTTCCGCGAGCCATTTTGAAACCGCAGCCGTCGCCGTGCGCTCGGTCAGGAAACGCGCCCCGGAGTGATCGGCGGGAATGTCGTCGTTTTGCTCGTGCGTGAGCGGCTCGACTTCGTTCGCGCCCGCCTCGATCGCGGCGGCCTCGATGTCGACGTTCGCGTCGGCGTGATGCGCCTCGACGATTCCGACGTGGTCGAAGAGGAACTTGTTACTGCCGGGCGAACCGAGCTGGCCTTTTTTGAAAAGCACGCGAAGTTCCGGCGCGGTGCGGTTGTTATTGTCCGTTAATACTTCGACGATCACCGGCACTTTGTGCGGCGCGTAGCCCTCGAAAACCACGTGCTCCATCACGAGCTTCTCGTCGCCGATGCCCGCGCCTTTTTTAATCGCGCGCTCGATCGCGTCGCGGCTCACGCTGGCCTTGCGCGCTTTTTCCATGGCGGCAAAAAGGCGCGCGTTGGCCGCGGGATCCGGTCCGCCGAGTTTTGCGGCGACCATGATTTCCTTCACGAGTTTGCCGACCATCTGGCCTTTTTTCAGGCCGGCGACTTCACGTTTTGCTTGGAGCCATTGACGTCCCATGGGAATTGCAGATTGAAGATTTCAGATGGCAGATTTTTTCCTGCCGCGTTTGTGCGCGACCTCTTTTTCAATCGGAAATCTGCAATCTGCAATCTGCAATTTGTGTTTCTTGCCGTTGCGCGACAGGCATCGCTTCCGTTAGCCTGCGCCGATGAAAGTTTTGGTCACCGGCGGCGCCGGATTTATCGGCTCGCATTTCGTCGAGAAGCTGCTCGCCCACGGGCATGAAGTCGCAGTCGTCGACGAGTTCAACGATTTCTACGATCCGCAAATCAAGCGCGCGAACCTAGCCGGCGTGCGCGGCCAGTTCGAGCTGCACGAGGCGGATATCCGCGACGAGGCTGCGGTCAATCGCATCGTGAAAAACGGCGGCTTCGATACGATCGTGAATCTCGCGGCGCGCGCGGGTGTGCGGCCTTCGATCAAGGAGCCGCGGCTTTACATCGAGACGAACATCATCGGCACTTACAACCTGCTCGAAGCGGCGCGGCAGGCGGGCATCGGCCGATTCATCTGCGCGTCGAGCTCGTCGGTTTACGGCGTTTTAAAAACGGTGCCGTTCCGCGAAGACATGGCGCTGACGGCGACGATCTCGCCTTACGCCGCGACGAAGCTCGCCGGCGAACAGATTTGCTCGAACTACTCGCACCTTTACGGAATGCGCACCATCAACCTGCGCTTCTTCACGGTTTACGGTCCGCGCCAGCGCCCCGATCTCGCGATTCACAAATTCACAAAGTTCATCAACGAGGGAAAACAGATCGACCAATACGGCGACGGCTCCACAAGGCGCGACTACACTTACATCGACGACATCGTGCAGGGGATGATGGCGTGCCTGAGCTACGAAGGCGAATTGTGCGATGTGTTTAACCTCGGTGAAAGCCAGACGACGACGCTGAGCGAGTTGATCGAGCAGATCGAGCAGGCGCTCGGAAAGAAGGCGCAGATCAATCGCATGCCCGAGCAGCCAGGCGATGTGCCGCTGACTTACGCGGATATTTCCAAGGCGAAAGAACTGCTCGGCTACAATCCGACCACGAAAATCAAAGACGGCATCCCGAAATTCGTCGAGTGGTATCAGGACTACGCGAAGAAATAGCGGTTACTTTTTCTTTGCATCGTATTCCTTCCAGAAGTCCGCTGCCGAACGGTCGTCGAGTCGCTTTATGTTTGGAAGCCGCCGCAGGAACTCGATGTCCGTGGCTCCGGCAGGGATGGTGAGTTCCTCGAGACCTTGAATCTCGGCGATGGGGTGAAGATCGGTGACTCCGGTTTCGGCAAGATGCAGCCCTTTGATGGTCATTCCACGGAGCGGAGTGATGTCGGTGACGCCGGTGTCGTTCAAGTGGAGTTCCTCGTAAGGGCCTTTGCCCCGGAGGACGCGCAGATCGGTAAAAGCTTTGTTGCCTGACACGTCGAGCGACCCCTTGAGCGGCCAGGTCGCCAGCACGCTGAAGTCCTTCGCTGGTATGATCCTCAAGTTCGCGGAACCAATTGGCTGGCCGCGCAAAGGCGAGAGATCCGATACCGAGGTTAGGTAGAGGTGGATATTCTCAAGGCGCATTCCAGCCAGTGGAGAGATATCGGAAAGCCGCCGCGAGACGCCGGTGACAAGCGTCTTCAACGGCATTCCCGCGAGTGGACGCAGGTCAGACACCCTGTTCCCCAAACCGAGCGTCACGAGGGGCATGCCGCGCAAGGCATCAATGTTTGCCACTCCATCCGGCAAATCGAGGTCCTTGAGAGGCACGCCTTTCAAAGGAGAGATGTCGGTGACTGAACTAAAGCGCAAAGCGAGCTTCTCCAGCTTCATGCCTTTGAGTGCGGAAAGATCCGTGATGCGGGTGTCCATAAGATTGAGATCGCGGAGCGGCATGTCTTTCAGCGCGGCAATGTCCGTGACCTTCGATCCCCGACAAGTCAACGTCGTGAGTTTCAAGCCGTGCAACGGAGCCAGATCGGTTACGAGTGTATAACCGACATCGAGCACTTGCAGCGGCAGTTCTTTCAGGGGAGCCAGGTCGCTGATGTCATTGTAGGCGATGTTAACTCCTTGACCGGCATTCCCCGCAGAAATGAAATGTCAGTGATGTTGCGACGTGAGAGATTGAGTTTGAAAAGCCCGTCCTCATCAAGTGTCAGCATGCGGTTGTCAAAAGAGGGGACAGCTTTTTTCACCACAAGACGCCAGGTCGCTTCGAGCGCACGGTGATCGTGGCCGACTCCGGCGATGATCGTGACGGCTTCGGCGGCGCGGTTTTCTTTTCGCATCACGGCACCGAGCTTGTTGCGGCTCGCCTCGCTGGGCTCCTGGCCTTCTCCATCCGCGCGGAGAATCTCTTCGCACAGCTTGAGATTTTCCTTCGCAAACGCGTGCGCCGGATTTCGCTGCAACGCTTCCTGATAAGCGTCGCGCGCTTCGCCGATGCGGAAAAGCGATTCGAGGATGTTGCCTTTCACGAACCAGTAATCCGCGTTCTCGGGATTGAGCGCGGAGGCGTAGGAAATTTTGTCGAGCGCATCGGTGAACTGTTGCTTGTCCACCAAGGCATTCGCCTGCGCGAAAAATGTCGGCGCGGTGCCGCGAAGTTTTTCCAGCGATTCCACCGCGCGCTTTTCGTTCGCGACCGCGAGCCGTTCGCTTTTCGTGAGGCTGACGATGAACCATCCCGCCAAAGCCGTAATCACGATCCATGCGGCGAAACCTGTCGCGAAAATGCCTTTGTTTCTGCCGATCAACAGCGTGATTTGTTTTGCAAAACCGGCCTGCTCTGCCTTCGTCGCAAAACCGCCGAGATAAGCATCGAGGTCGGTTTTTAACTCGTTGGCATTTAGATAACGGTTTGCTTGTTCCGCGGAGAGCGCCTTCATCGCAATCGCCGAAAGTGCGCTGGGAATGCGCCGGCCCGGACAGTGCGGCAGCGGAATTTCGCCTTTCGGATATTTCGCGGGCGGCGAGTTGTAGCTCGTCGGCGCGGAGATGTGATGGCTGCGCACGCGATCCATGATTTCATCGAGTGTCTCGCCGGTGACCGGCGGCTGCAGCGTGAGGATGTGGTAAAGGATCGCGCCGATCGCATACACGTCCGTGCGAGCATCGATCTTTTCGATTTCGCCATTGGCCTGCTCGGGCGCCATATATTGCGGCGTGCCCATGACGGAGCCGGCCATCGTGCA